>Ga0209816_1001176_pt1 | contig 19628 bp, 17 predicted proteins | sample CoawatmetaG01DNA_FD_187509 | JGI IMG/M metagenome (GOLD analysis project Ga0209816, IMG submission 187509) | Marine microbial communities from the West Antarctic Peninsula - Coastal water metaG017-DNA (SPAdes) (version 2) | ecosystem: Environmental > Aquatic > Marine > Coastal ... | reverse complement strand
CATGGTTAGAAGTCTTGAATTAAGGGTGATTAGCTCAGTTGGTAGAGCGCTTCGTTTACACCGAAGATGTCGGGAGTTCGAGTCTCTCATCACCCACCATTGACCCCTTTATACATTGATGTTAATATAAAATCCTTATAAATAAGGACTTTTAGACGGTGTTGTAGGTATCACTCTTAGCACTATCCGTATAAGATCCAGCTGTACCATTATTTGTATAAGTGGCCGTCTTACCACTCATTAGATTACTACGCTGTGTGCCAACTGTACCAAAAGTTGTAAGGCCATCTTTCTCAAAATCAAGTTTGCCTAGATGATTAGAGGCTAGAACTATATTTGAATGTCCTATCAACAAGAATATTACAAGCGCAATAAAACGCATAAATTAACCCCAAAAAAAATATGGCCCTACCAGCAATAGTAGGGCCATAAAGATACTAAATTTATACCTAAATCACAATTTAATAATTAATGACAATTTGTTTCAACATCGCCCTCCAACATGCAACTTGGAGCAGCTGGTTTTGTAGCCCAAATTTGAGTTGGTCTTGGATTTAATGTTGTTTCAGTATATAGTGGCAACTCATCAGCGGAAAATCCAGTAGGTAAAGCTGTTAACTTCACATCAGCACTACATGCATCAGCTGAAGCTGTAGGTACAAAAATTTCATCAATGCCTAAGGCCTTATACAGATACTCCTTTTGATCCGCCAAATTAATGAATTTAACACCATCTTTGGGATTGATTAACCTGTAGAATTTTTTTCCACGGCGATCATAATATCCAGGAAGATTATTCATTTCTCCATCATATCGAACGTTTAAAGTTTTGCCATTGAATTCCTCTAGTTTAATGAGGATCTCGCAGGTGTTCGTATCTTTATTACCTTCTGGATCTTTATCTCTATCAAGATCTTCTGGCATTGATCCTGGATGACATGGTTCATCTAACCACTCGATATATTCTTCTCTTTGAAAAGTAGCTGGAAGTTCAATTAGTGCACCACTATTATGATTTAAGTCCAACGTTGTACGCTGCGTATACTTCATTTTCATAACAGGGGAAATATCAATAAAAGTACCGTCTGCATTTTTTATTATCAACGGATGATCGTATACATATTGCCTCGCACTAAAATCAACTGCATCAGCACAAGTATGCCAATCTCCTCCATTACATGTTGATGTTCCTGGTATTAAGGTAGCCCACATATCTCTAGCTTCCATTGTTTTGCCAGCTTCTATTTCAAAAGCGGTTAAGTCGGTAGAACCATGATTGACATACATTGTTTTCCAGTCACTTGCTTCCGCATTATATGTATTAACAACATTATACTTAAACATAACCGGCTGGTCTTCGACACCTAAACCATTTTGGTTCTTATCATAATACAAAGTTGCACCTAAAAACCCGGTAGGGGGCGTAATTCCAGTCAAATAATAATGAAATATGTCACTTTCGCTGTGAACACGATCCTTTCCTCCATGTGACTCATGCCACCAGTCGTTATCACTGGCTTGCCTAACTGCCTTATACTGTTCAAAAGTCGGATTAATATTGCCGTTGCCAACCCCCAGCTTTGTTTTATCATGAGGGCAATTATAGGAAGCGTAGCACTTATATAAAGCGGATGTACCTGCAGCGGGATAGTCATCAGACTTGAATTGTTTCCTATTAATCATCTGAAAGGTTTTAGGGCTTGTTGTACCATCATACAGAAATTCAGAATCATAAAAATCACTCCAAATTCTCGTGGTTGTTAATATTTTTTCATCACGGTCACCACTATGATGTTTGTCCCACTTAAGATCAAGACCATCCCATATAGCAAAACCATGGCCCTCACCGTGATTAAACAAATCCTGGTTGGATGGTTCAAAATCGATATAGTTTTTATTTTCCATTCTAGTAGGTGTCCACTGCAAAGTAACGGCAGCATTTGTATCAGATCTTGTTACTGCAACCGTATTAGCACTTGGATTTAGTTTAGCCCTCAGTTCATTACTTTCCATCCAAGAGTTCTCACTTCGTGCTTGGCCGCGTGACTTGTCACTATCCACAGTAAATGCAAAAGGCGGTGCGGCGAGCTTTAAGCGTGCCTTGGTTACAGGATCGTATAACGCACCCAACCAGGAACTTTTCCATGTCGCATCTCTTTTCTTACACTCCGATCTAGAAGCATCAAATTCGTTTGATAAATTCACATACCCTGTATATAACTCGTTCGCACTTGTCTTACCAATATAGTATCCGTTTGTTACAGTGTCGAAGTCACCTGTTGCACCACTAAGCTTATAGGTATACGTAACATCAGCAACAGATCCGCCAGCATAAACAATCTTGGTTTCAGTTGAGGGTGCACCAGGGCCTCCCGGACTGTAAGCGGAGTTAACCACCACGTCTGCACCAACCTGTTGAACTTTACCATATCCATGAAATACGCCTGATGGCTGATTAGCAAAATCCTTTGAGGGATCTCCTACAAAATAGAATGAAGAATACCAATCACCATAGGGTGGCAAAGCTGCTGCACTTTTCTTAATTTGCATATTTAATATTACTTTTTTGCCGTTTGATTGCTCCATATAGCCTACGATTTCTTGAGTACTACCAGCCGCTGCAAGACTAGATGTAAATTGTATTGTTGCCTTTTTTTCTTGACCGTTCGAACCCTCTCCAGTATCCATGCCACACTTTTTTTCGTTAACAAGAGCAATCCAGCTTTTATTTGCAAAGCCAGGTCTACTTACCCCGCCCTGACCAGCCATACAGGACATTATGTCTAAAAGCTCAACGGCCTTGTTTGAATCGTCATCTACCCATTTCTCAACTACTGCAGTATCATAGTTATCATTAGCATCTGCCGCAACTAAAACAGTTGGCACTACAAGTGATAACATGCTGCTAATAACTATACTTTTTAATTTATAACTCATCTTAAGGTCCATTTCACTGTGATGGTACTGCATTTATTCCCTTGGGTGTTACATAGCCGTTAACAGGCGTTGATAAACCCAAGCTCAGTAAAGCAGTCGCACCAAGTAATGCAGAGAGGCTTGTCTTCACAAGTTTGAAGTTGGGTGTTTTGATGTTGGTGATAAATAAAGTTCGATGCATAGAATATCTCCTAATACAAACTGAGTTATGCAATTAAGGATATAATCGCAACTATTTTCATTTTTATCACAGGTTATCAATCTTAATTCAACATAAATAATTCAATACGCTTACCGAAGACGCCTAGTGAAATAGTAATACCCATTTCAGTTAAACGTAAAAGGCACTCGTTTGGTCAGTAATTTGGTCTGCATTATGGTCTTCACTACCCATAGATTTACCTTGAAGGTTCTCCAGCGCTACAGCAATACCGAAGTGTTGGTTTTGTATTCAGAGGCTAAACTTACACATCGGTTTTCTAGAAACTGCACCAATTAGATAATGCAACTTAGCAAACTGATATATGAGCTTTACCTCTGTTTGATCTTCATAAGATTTGTTAGGATTGTTAACCAAAAGACACTTAGTAATTTAATATGATAGTAGATAATTTAACTATGTCTTCTTGGCTTTAAGGATCATCAAGTCCTATTAACTGGTAACCATATCTAGGTCTGTGTCTGCACTAAAATCGTGGCACATTGAAATGTATTCCTTAAACTGGTCTGACAACTCTAGTGTGCCGATAGCTTGCGGATACATCTCAGATGTCAGCACATTATGCTTCACCATATTATCACACCACTTAATAACTTGCGTAGAACAACCACGATCTACAAACGCATTTGTTCTGCGTGATGTCATATAGATACTACTGTCATTGAGCCATGCACCTGTAAGTATACCTGCTGTTACTAAATGTAAGAACGTATTCTCGTTCAGCCTACGTATAGGCATAACTGTCTTAGCCCTCAGCAAGTGTAGGATGTGATCTGTCAGCTTTAAGAATGGTTCGTTCTTCAGGTATAGCTGTTGATCCGACTCCTGTATTAGCTTGAATATGTCTGTCTGTTTCTTCATTGTAGTTTATTGCCTTCCTCTAAAAATATATCTCTGAGTAAAATTAAAAATGGTAATAGCTCCATAACAACTAAAGGAGTTTTTTCTGCAGGGTTGCTAACGACTGCTATTGAGTACTTGTTGAATCTACCTTTAGCGTGAGCCTTAGATTGAGCGATGGCATCGTAGACTAACACCAGTCCTCGCTTGCTAGACTTACACTCAAACAAGAAGTCTCCAACAATACGATTACCGCTGTCAGATAATTGAATGTCTTCACCGTTGATACAGGGCGGAGTAGATATTACGTCTGCTTTCTGTAACTCAGGATTTAGGCGCAGTATCTCGTCACGGACAAAGTCCTGTAGCAACATACCTATAGCTTTTCTGCGGTGCGACTCCTCAGTAGACGTAATCATTACTAGTTTCACTTGATGTTAATTCTAGGAACTGACGATGGCCTAGAGTTTTGTAGTCTTCTTGTAACTGCTTCAAGCTACTTAGTTTGTAGTACTGAGCAGGGTTCATAGTACGTAGAGTCGTATAGTACGACTGCGTGTGGTTCACATTCATTAATGTAGCCTCGTAAATTGTAATTGCTGATGGGAAAAAGGAGCTACAAGCGAGAGGCAATTTACTTGCGTAAACGGTTGTCTGTTTTGTAGCTCTAAAGTTATATGGGTAAAGAAGAAGATCATCAAATCTAATGATTTTCTATAGTAGAGTTATATCACATCTAGCTACATTTGTCAATTAAATGTACCTCTAAATGTACCTCTAAATGAACTCTATGTGTACCTCTATATGTACCTCTATGAATTTATTTTATAAGAACTAATTGTTTTATATCAATAGTTTAGAATTTATGTAAGCGGTTCTCTCATCACCCACCATCTAATCCCTTGAAATTTCTATAAAACCCTTATTTAGTTATTAACATTGGATGAAGTGTGAAAATTTCTGAGGGTTCAGATTTAAGAAAACCAAGATAATAATTATTGAATGTATCCGCATATTTTTCCATTATATAAGTAGAATTTTCATACTCAGGAAATTGTTTCGCATAATCTCAATTTAACAGATACTAGTTTCTGTCTCAAGAAAATAAAAAATAAGATAATAGAATGGTCACGTTTTTAATTACTAAAGTGTTATTGTTATTCAAATACAATATTTAAAAATTAAATTATATTTAAATAACGGTGAATTGGGGACCTTTAATCAAGTGATCTGGACATTTAAATAATTCTTCTTTTAAGATAATTTTAATTAATTTATTTGTATTATTGTTAAATGAATCGTTAAAAATTGGAAGGTAACCCTAAAAAATGTCTCAACAAAAAAGATTCAAAGGCAAGGCTGTCTTAATCACTGGTGCAACTCGTGGGATTGGATTTGCAATAGCTAAAGCATTTTCTGATGAGGGTGCGAAGGTTGCTTTGAACGGACGTACTGAACTTTCCGTTGAATCAGCAGTAAAAAAATTACCAGGTTCAGTTCCAGCAATTGGAAATGTTTCTGAAGTATCAGGATGTTTAAGTGCAGTAAATTCTGCTCTTAAACAATTTGGAAGACTTGATATATTAATTAATAATGCTGGAATTTTTGAAAAACACGCTATTGAGGATACCACTGAAGAGATTTGGGACTCTGTTATCAATACGAATTTAAAAAGTGTGCAATTCTGCACTCTGTATGCGTTGGCTGCGTTGCGCCACTCAAAAGGATCTGTTGTTAATATTGCTTCTGAATCTGGTTTAAATGGTTATCCGTTTACGACAGCTTACTGCGCATCAAAAGGAGCAGTTGTCAATTTAACCAGAGCCATGGCAATGGAATTAGCTCCAGATGTGCGTGTAAATGCGTTATGCCCAGGTGTTGTGGAAACAGACATGACAAGAGCTGGTTTCGCTATAAACGGGGATGAAGAAGAGGGTATCAGAAGACAACACGATGCGTATCCACTGAAGAGGATAGGAACGTTACAAGAAGCGGCAGCGGCAACTTTGTTTCTTGCTTCAGCTGACGCTGGATTTATTAATGGTGTAGCGCTCCCTATGGAAGGAGGCGCAACAATTGGGAAATGGTGAATATCTCACAATACTTGGGTAAATTTTATAGTGTGCAAGTGCAATTAACTATCGTAATTTAAGAATCGTGTTTTACGCTTCTAAACGGGTAACTATAATAAGAAGCAAATCTAGAAGAATTTTGAATATTTAATTTATTAATTTTAAATTATTTAATGCTTTATTACCAAAGCTTTAGAACTTTAGTCATTATGCTTAGAAGTACAATGTAAAATAATGTTCTAAAAATAATTTTTTTGACCCTTGGTCCAAAAATGCTGAACACTCTTTCAGAGACATTTAAAATTATTGTTCCTGCAATGAGTCCCAATAAAACGAGTAATAATGGTTGCCAATTAGTTAGTGTATATGCCCACATCTGGTTGCTTAATATTTCTAGGTATGACTGTTGCGTTGTAGTTCTTATTTATAACTTAATTTAGAAATTCGTCTATATCCGAATATATCATTTTGAGCAAATCATCATTTTCCATTAACACCTCATGTTCCGCATCGTTTATGTAAGTTAATTTTCCTTTAGGCCATTTACGCATTATTTTTTCTATGGCAACATTATTCACAATTTTATCATTTTTAGAGCAAAATGTTAAACAAGGCGTTTTGGGTAGCACTATTTTTTGAAGATTTTTACATTCATTTAAAGCAGTATGCACCCATTTAATACTTGGTCCAGCCAACGCTAGGTTTGGGTATTTTAAGATTTGGTTTTTTAAATAGATAAAATAATTTTGATCAGTAGTTAATGTATTATTTTCAAAATTCACAGTACCAAGGTAAGGGGTTTTATTTGTGCTGGGGACAAAGCCATTTTCTTTTTTTCTTATCTTATAAAATATGTAAGATTTTTTTATATAAAAATGAAGAAGTTTATCAAAAATAGAATTTGGGTGCATTTTTATATCCCACATTGGAGAAGAAAATATTACCTTTTTAACTGGTAATCCATTTAGTAAGGCTCTCAAACCGATTGCCCCACCCATCGAGTGACCAATCAAATGCCAAGGTTTTTTAAATTCTTTCTTATGAGCAAATTTTATTAATTCATCTACGTCATTTTGATAGTCTTCAAACTCATCAATATGTCCAATAAGTTTATTTTTGAGTAATCTGTCTGATAACCCTTGACCACGCCAGTCGACAATTAAACTGCCATACCCCATTTTTTGCAAAATCTTGCATGTTCTTCCATATTTTTCTATATATTCATTTCTACCAGGGAACAGAAATATAGTTCCTTTTGACTTAGATTGGTTCCAATGAGCAACTCTTATTTTGAATTTATCTTTAGTCTCTAGCCATTCTGCTTGTCCATTTAATGGCCCTTCTAAAATATCTTCGTATAAAGGGGCAGAACTCATTGTTACGATAAAACTGAGGCTAATCTCATTGCCATTCCCATATCACCGTCAACTTTTAACTTTCCTTGCATAAAGGCTGCAGTTGAATTTAGTTCACCCGACATTATGTCTTGAAATGTTTCTTTGTCGGCAATAAGTGTGCAATCTGCTTCATCTGAACTTTCGACAACGCCGCTGTCGCTAACGATGACGGAGCCTTCGTTTTCTATTTCGAATTTTACAGACCCATCAAATCCATTTGGTAATTTTTCTTCCAAAGCTTTTATTGCCATATTTATTGTTTCACTCATCAAATTTTCCTATTTTTTTTAAAGTTTATCTCGTTTTTTATTTTATTAACGCTAGTATCAATATATGACTTATTTTTTAAAAATTGCCAATACTTTTATAGTGCTTCCATTTGTTTTATTACTAGTTTTTGGATCAAGTTTTGCGAGTTCTGATGATACCAAAATAAACTTACTGCTTATGGAATTAAAAACTCCTTTAAAGCGGAGCCATCTTGAAGTTGAAAAAGAGATTTGGTTCCAATGGTCTAAATCTGGAAATCAGAATTTAGATTCTTTATTAGGGCAGGGCAGACTTTACATGCAAAGTGGTAGATTTGATGATGCGATTGATGTTTTTAGTCAAATTATAAAGAAGGACCCGCAGTTTGCAGAAGCGTGGAATGCTCGTGCTACTACTTTTTATATGAAAGGTGATTTTAAGAATTCAATTTCTGATATAGATCAAGTTTTACTATTAAACGCTGATCATTTTGGAGCTCTTTCTGGCTTAGGATCTATGCTTGAAAAATTGGAACATCTTGATGCTGCGTTAGATGCGTTTAAAAGAGCGGAGGAAATAAATCCTTTAAATCTTAATATTAAGAATTCTATTTTAAGGTTACTAAAAAAAGTTGAAGGTATCTCACTATAATTGTTAGAAAATATGAACGATATATTTAATGATAAAATAACTGCTGTTTTGGGACCTACTAATACAGGTAAAACGCACTACGCCATAGAACGGATGTTAAGTTACAACAATGGTATAATAGGTTTGCCCCTCAGACTATTGGCAAGAGAAGTTTATGATAGAATAGTTATATTGAGAGATGTGTCTTCTGTAGCGCTGGTGACTGGCGAAGAGCGTATAATACCAAAAAAAGCTAAATATTGGGTATGCACAACGGAATCGATGCCCAACGATCTTGCGTATGATTTTGTGGCAATTGATGAAATTCAATTATGTGCAGATCAAGAACGGGGACATGTTTTTACAGACCGAATGCTCTCCATGAGAGGTAAGTTTGAAACATTGTTATTAGGATCTGAAAATTTTTGGAATGTAATAACAAAACTTTTTCCAAATGCTGAAATTAAAACTAGGACGAGGTTTTCTAGCCTTACTTTCTCAGGCTCAAAAAAAATATCTAGGATGGCCCCAAGATCTGCAATTATTGGTTTCTCTGTAGACAATGTGTATGGCATTGCTGAATTAGTAAAACGACAAAAGGGTGGGGCCGCGGTTGTTCTTGGAGCGCTTTCTCCAAGAACGCGTAATAAACAAGTTGAATTATATCAAAATGGAGATGTGGATTTCTTAATTGCGACTGATGCAATAGGGATGGGATTAAATTTGGATATAGATCATGTTGCTTTTTCTAGTCAACACAAGTTTGATGGATCAAAAATGCGTTCGTTGTTTCCTAATGAAGTTGCTCAAATAGCAGGTAGGGCTGGTCGCTATATGCGATCGGGCACATTTGGAACAACGGGTGAGGCGAAGTCATTTGATCAAAAGATAGTTGAAGCAGTTGAAAATAATAAATTTGAGCAAATTAAAAGAATTATGTGGCGTAATTCGAACCTTGCTATGGATACGAGCAAGGATCTAATTAAATCTTTAGAAATGACAGTGAAAAGTCCTATTTTAACACGTGGACCTGAGGCTATTGATTTAGCTGCATTGAAGTTAATTATCTCTACAGATAATTATTGTTCAAATTTAAATGACCGTAGTTTAGTTGCTTTGCTTTGGCAGGTAAGTAAAATCCCTGACTTCAGGGCTATATCACTTAATGATCATGTGGATATTTTAAGTACAGTCTTTCATTTTTTAAAGGGTGGTAGTATGATTCCCGACGATTGGCTTCACAGCCAGCTTAATAAGATAGATCGATACGATGGTGATATAGATACTATTTCAAAAAGGTTGGCTTTTGTCAGAACATGGACGTATGTTTCTCAAAGAGACAGTTGGGTTAATGATCCAGGTTATTGGCAAGGTGAAAGCAGAAGAATAGAAGATGGCTTGTCAGATGCGCTTCATGATGGTTTGACAAAGCGATTTGTTGATCGACGTACAAGTGTTCTTATCCGTCGATTGAATCAAAAGGAGAAACTTGTGGCTGAAGTTAACATAAATGGAGAGGTAACGATTGATGGTCAATTCATCGGTAAACTTCAAGGGTTTAGATTTTTGCAAGACAAAGGTGGTAGCTCAGAAGAAGACAAGATGATCCGGAGCTCAGGCATTGCAGCTTTAGAACCTGAATTTCACCTAAGAAGTGCCAGATTTTATAATGCGCCAGATACTGAAATTGATTTTACTGAGCAAGGTGGGCTTATGTGGGGTGAGCATGCTGTGGGGAAATTGATTGCTGGAGAAAACATAATGAATCCGCAGGTTTCAGCTTTTGTAGATGATGAGGCTGGTTTAGAGGTAAAAGAAAAAGTTGAACGCCGTCTTAAACACTTTGTAGATAGAAAAATTGCGACATTATTTGAGCCATTAACTTTAATGCAAAAAGATGAAAATATAACTGGTTTGAGTAAAGGTTTGGCATTTAGGTTAGTTGAATCACTCGGTATCGTTCCAAGATTAGATATAATTAATGAATTGAAAGATATGGATCAAGATTCACGTGCTTTATTAAGAAAACATGGAGTGAGGTTTGGTCAATTTAATATTTTTCTTCCTATTTTATTAAAGCCCGCCGTAACTCGCATGAGATTGGTACTTTGGTCCTTAAAAAAGAATTTTACTGAGTTTCCATCTGCTCCTACTGCGGGCTTAGTAACAATAAGCGCAAACAATGATGAGGCTGAAGGATACTTTGTAAAAGCTGGTTACCATTTTGCTGGAGATTGGGCATTAAGAATTGATATGGTTGAGCGACTTGCTGATTTGATTAGGAAAGAAAATACTCATGTAGGCTTTGAAGCAAGTTCTGATATGCTATCAATTACTGGTATGACAAATGAGCAATTTGCGAGCTTGATGGCTGGATTAGGTTATGATGTCAAAAAAGGAGAAAGAGAGAAGGAAAAGAAGCTTATCTCTGAAGCTGAAGAAATTGATAAAATTCCTGGTATGGAAGATAGTATAAATAATCAAGAAATTGCAGAAGCTATTACAGAGATTTTTTGGTCATTTACTTGGCAAAATAAAAAGATCAAAAATAAAACCTTGATCGAGGTAAACTTATCTGAAAACCCAAACAAGCATAAAAAGCCTAAAAAGACTAAAAGTAATTATTCAAATAAGAAGAACAAGAATAAAAAACAAATTGAAAAAGAAACTCCTCCTGATCCTAACAATCCATTTGCTGTGTTGTTAGCTTTAAAAGAAAGTTAATTGGAAAAAAAAGATAATATAAGAGCTGATAAATGGTTGTGGTCGTGTAGATTTTTTAAAACTCGTGCACTATCCTCGAAAATGCTTGAATTAGGCAAAGTTAGATTAAATGGTCGAAAATTAAGAAAACCCAGTTCTTCTGTCAGAATTGGTGACGTGCTTACATTATCTCGGAAAAATGAGATACTGATTGTTAAAGTTTTATCTTTACCCCTGCGGCGAGGTTCAGCAAATAATTCTGAACTTTGGTATGAAAATGTTTAATGTTTATGTTTAAAAATACATTTTAAATAAATAATTTGATTATTGGTGAGGTAAACTATTGTACTTCAGGTGATCGATGAATAGTTAGCAATAAGTAAATATGGATTATATATTATATGACTTATATTGTTAACGACAACTGTATTGGATGCAAACACACTACCTGCGTAGAGGTCTGTCCTGTTGATTGCTTTTACGAGGGTGAGAACATGTTAGTTATTCATCCAGATGAATGCATAGATTGTGGGGTTTGTGAGCCAGAATGTCCTGTTGATGCAATTTTACCAGATACAGAACCAGATATGGAAAAGTGGGTTGAGTTTAATAGGAAATTTTCTGAGTTATGGCCAGTAATTATAACTCAAATTGATCCACTTCCTGACGCAGAGAAGTTTGATGGCGTACCTAATAAGTTAGAAACAATTTTTTCTGAAAAACCAGGAAAAGGTGGTTAGAAAAGGTTGTATTTGCATTAATCTGGTTAAACGTTGAGACACCATCTTAAAATTGCCTTTTGGACATGCAATCTATTTTCTGCTTGATCGAAAACAACAGACTTCACTCCATCAAGTACGTCCGCAGTAACCTCTTGTCCTCGATGCGCTGGCAAGCAATGCATAAAGATTGCGTCTTTTTTTGATTTTTTCATTAGTGCACTATTAACTTGATAAGGCTTTAGTTGATTATCTCGTCCTTTGGTCGTATGTGCCTTGTTCTCATGCATCGAGACCCAGGTATCTGTCATTATCAAGTCAGCGTTTTGAATCGCATTTATTGGATCCCGATCGATGGCCACAATCGACCCTTTGCTTTGTGCATAATTAAAATAACTAGTGTCTGGATCCAATTCTTTTGGTCCAGAAAAAGTAAAATTAAACCCAAATTGTCCAGCTGCATGAAGAGTTGAAGCACAAACATTATTACCATCTCCGAGCCACAATATATTTTTACCTTTGATAGAGTTGCGATGCTCCTGATATGTCATAACATCAGCCATGCTTTGACATGGATGCGTAGTGTTGGTTAAACCATTTATCACAGGCACATCAGAGTTTTCTGCAAGTTCATAAAGGATACTTTCTTCAAATGTTCTAATTATTATTAAATCTACGTATCGAGATAAAACTCGAGCAGTATCTGCAATACTTTCGCCATGTCCTAGTTGTAGGTCTGAACCTGACAATATTAATGTCTGCCCGCCCAGCTGTTTGATACCGACGTCAAAAGAAACACGTGTTCTGGTTGACGGTTTGTCAAATATCATTGCAACTACCTTGCCTTTTAGCGGTATGTCGACATCTAATGCGCCCTTTGATTCATTATCACGTTCTTTTTTTATTCTTATGGCTTGATCAATTATCTGGACTGATTCATTAGAAGTCAGTTCATTTAAATTTAAAAAATGTTTCATAGTGATCGTTTCTTTTTTAAAGTATTGGCACAGCTGTCTAACATTTGAATGGCAGTTTCTATTTCACTATTTGTAATGTTTAGTGGTGGTAAAAGTCTTATTACATTTTGACCTCCGGGAACGGTCAATATCCCTTCGTTATATCCGGCATTTACCACATCAATATTTGGGATCTTGCATTTTATACCAATCATTAACCCCATACCTCGAACTTCTTCAAAAATTTCTGGATGCTCATCTAACAAATAACCCAATTTTTGAGTTATTATTAAAGATTTTTTATTAACCTCTTTTAAAAATTTTTCATCATCAATAATTTCTAAAACGACATTTCCAACAGCACATGCTAAAGGGTTTCCTCCATATGTGGACCCATGTGTGCCAGCTGTCATACCTTTTGCAGCATTTTCTGTAGCTAAGCATGCACCTAATGGAAAACCTCCCCCAATTCCTTTGGCAATGGCCATTATATCCGGTATTATTCCATAGTTTTGATAAGCAAATAACTTACCAGTTCTACCAACGCCACATTGAATTTCGTCAAAAATTAATAATATACCATGATCGTCACATAGTTTTCTAATGTCTTTTAAAAATGTGATGTCTGAAGGAACTATTCCTCCTTCACCTTGAATGGGTTCTATTAATATAGCAGCGGTATTCGTATTTATATTATCGACAACACTATCATAATTATTAAAAGGAACTTGTTTAAACCCTGGCAAAACCGGTTGAAAACCTTCAGTTAGTTTTGTTGACCCTGCCGCTGATATCATACCTAAAGAACGTCCATGAAAGCTATCAAGAAAAGTTATTATTTCATTTCGATTAATTTCTCCATTGTCATGATGATATTTTCGGGCCATTTTTACAGCACATTCCATACTTTCGGTACCCGAATTTGTAAAAAAAACAGTATCAGCAAATGTAGCTTGCACTAATTTTTTTGCCAGCTTTTCTTGATTTGGAATGTTGTAAAGATTTGATGTGTGCCAAAGTTTATCAGCTTGTTCTTTTAAAACTTTCACTAATTTTGGGTGCGCATGTCCTAACGAATTTACTGCTATTCCTGCGCCCATATCCAGATATTTTTTCCCGTCATCTGATGTTAACCAGGAACCATTTCCTTCAATAAAACGTAAATTTGCACGGGTATACGATGGTAGAATTGGGTTTATCATTTTGCTATTCTGTTTTAGGGTTGTTCGGAGGTATGAGGTCGCTATATTATTTCGTACTACGCCGTCGTTTTTCTGAATTGATGTTTATTGACATCTTTAAAGCCCTTTATTTTGACATTTTTTAATTAAAAACTAATTTTTAGTGTCTGTCTAGCCCTTGTGTTTAATATCGGCAAAGTGATAAAGAAATACTCGATTGTTATACGGATTATTTTTACAAATAGCTTTATTGTTTGGAGATGTAGAATGGCTTGGACAGAAGATCGTGTTGAAAAATTAAAAACGATGTGGACGGATGGCAATAGTGCCAGCCAGATAGCTAAAGCATTGGGTGATGTAACTAGGAATGCTGTAATAGGTAAAGTCCATAGATTGGGGCTGTCAAATAGAGCTAGTTCAATTAAATCAAATAAGGAAAAATCACCAGGGAGCTCGGCTTCAAAGGCTCGCTCTAAACCATCAAGTCCAAAAGTTAAAACTATTATTGATACCCATATTCCAGAAAAAAATGCTATAATTCCTATGAGGAAGCCAATCTTAACACCGGGCCAGCCTCTACCTCCTCAGCCATCAGCTAACGAAATTAGTCCTGAGGCATTGGCAACAGTAAAAGAAGTGGAAAAAGGTGCAAAAAAATTAAACCTTTTGCAACTCACTGAAAGAACGTGCAAGTGGCCAATTGGTGATCCAGCGACTGATGATTTTTGGTTTTGTGGATTGGCTACGCAAACAGGTAAACCATATTGTGAAGCCCATGTTGGTGTCGCATTTCAACCAGTCTCAAACCGTAGAGATCGAAGGGCATCAAGATAAATTTTATTGAAAGTTTTTTATTTTAAAATTTATTAAAAATGAAAATTGTTTTAATTTAAGATTAAGATTTAATATAGGTTATATTTATTTGGTAAATTTTGAATGATTAAATATAGTTTTAAATGTTCCAAGGGACATGAGTTTGATAGTTGGGTGCAATCAGCTAAGGCTTTCGAAAAGTTAAAAATCTCTGGAATGATTTTGTGTGCGGTCTGTGGAGATAAGAGTGTTGAAAGGGCGTTAATGGCGCCTCAAGTACGTCCTGCGAAAAATAGTTCTAAAGAATTAAAAGCAGGACCTTTATCCGGACCATTAACTACTGCTGAGCAAGCGTTTACAGAGCTAAAGAAAACTATTGAAGAGAACACGGAAGATGTTGGCTCTAATTTTGCAACTGAAGCGCGAGCAATTCACGACGGTGACGCGGAAGAAAGAAATATAAGAGGTAAAGCTACAACCACAGAAGTTAAAAGTTTACTTGAGGATGGAATAAAAGTTGCGCCACTTCCCTGGAGAGAACGAAAGACTAATTAATTTTAACACACGATACTTAGGGGTTAAATATGACTGCTGTTATAACGGGAGCTAGTAAGGGTATTGGCTTTGAGTTGGCTAAGCAGTTAGGTGCTGTTGATGACAATGTCATATCTTTTGCTCGCAGTGATGGTTTTAAATATCTTGATTTGGAAAGTGTTTCATCAATAAATGCTTTAAAAAAAGAATTTTTAAATACACCAATAAATTTACTAGTTTGTAATGCTGGAATTTACTTAGATAAAGATGAAGATTTGAAATCTGGGTTTAACCCAAATCTTTGGAATAAAACCTTTTTTGTTAATGTGACAAGCGTTTTTTTATTAATACAAAACCTGCTTCCAAATATTATTACAGGAAAAGGAAAAATAGTAATTATTTCTAGCCAGATGGGCAGTCAAAATCAAGCAAATGGTGGGAGCTACATATATCGAGCGTCAAAAGCCGCAGTTTTAAATTTGGGTCGAAATTTGGCTAAAGACTTAAAGCCAGAGGGAGTTCCAGTGGGTATTTATCACCCGGGTTGGGTAAAAACCGACATGGGTGGAGAAAACGCTGATATTTCAATAACTGAATCTGCTAGAGGTTTGATACAGCGATTTACTGATTTGTCTCTGGAAAATACAGGGTGTTTTGAAACTTGGGACGGTAGGAGCCATCCGTTTTAGAAATACTTGCTCTTCCTAGCTACTATCTTTAGTAACTTGATCGAACTTTATTGTTGGAATTGGTTAATATGCCTAAACTAGTTATGAAATTTGGTGGTACTTCAGTTGCAGATTTAGATTGCATCAAAAATGCTGCGTCAAAAGTATCCCAAGAAGTTAACAACGGATTTGATGTTATCGTTATTGTATCTGCAATGTCTGGTGAGACAAACAGATTGGTATCTCTTGTAAACGGAGTATCAAAAATGCATGATGCTAGAGAGTATGATGCAATTGTTTCCAGTGGAGAAAATGTGACTGCTGGATTGATGGCAGTAACGCTGCAAGAAATGGGTGTTTCGGCGCGGAGTTGGCAGGGATGGCAAGTACCTTTAATTACAAATTCGAGCCATAGTTCTGCTAGAATTATGAAGATTCCAACTGACAACCTTGAGGAAAAATTTTCTAAAGGTATGAGAGTAGCAGTTATAGCCGGTTTTCAAGGAATTAGTGAAGAAGGACGGCTTTCTACTTTAGGTCGTGGTGGATCTGACACTACTGCTGTAGCATTTGCGTCTGCATTTGAGGCCGAAAGATGTGATATTTACACCGATGTGGACGGAATTTATACGACTGACCCAAGAATAACTAGTAAGGCTCGAAAATTAAGTAAAATTAGTTATGAGGAAATGTTGGAGCTTGCATCGTTAGGTGCTAAGGTTTTGCAAACTCGATCAGTAGAGTTGGCGATGAGGTACAAAGTTCGTTTGCGAGTACTTAGTAGTTTTGTAAACAATCCAGGAACTTTGGTTTGTGACGAGGAGGAAATCATGGAAAGTAAGATTGTATCTGGTGTGGCCTATTCCAGGGATGAGGCAAAAATGACACTTGTTTCTGTAGCTGATAGGCCAGGTATTGCAGCCTCTATTTTTGGCATTCTCGCGGATAAAGGTGTAAATGTTGACATGATTGTTCAAAATGTCTCTGAGGGTGGTAGAACAGATATGACTTTTTCGTGTCCTGTTGATCAAGTGGATTTGGCTGAACTTTCATTAGATAAAGCAAAGCAAAGCCAAACCATCAACTATCATGATTTGATTGCAGACACAGATGTAAGTAAAATATCTGTTGTTGGTATTGGAATGCGCAGCCATGCAGGTGTTGCAGCTAAGATGTTTGAGGCTTTATCAACTGAGAACATAAATATTAAAGTTATTACTACTTCAGAAATTAAAATATCGGTGCTTATTGATAGAAAATACATGGAATTAGCAATACAATCATTACATGATGTTTTTGAATTAGAAGCCAAAACCTGAAGAGGGTGATAAATGGCATTAGAAACTGGAATACAATCTAGGATACTTCTTAAACGCCTAAAAGAAGCATTAGCGGAAGAAGGCGAAGGTCAAAAAAGACTTGACCGATTAACTCACTTAATTGCCGATAGCATGGGAACGGAAGTTTGTTCTGTGTATTTGTTAGTTGATAACAAAACACTTGAATTATGTGCGACTGAAGGACTGGATTTGGCTTCTGTACATAAAACGCGTCTACGGATTGGTGAGGGTTTGGTTGGTTTAGTGGCAAAAGACGCCAAACCTATAAATACAGACGATGCTCCTTCACAGGCGGGTTTTAGATTTATGCCTGAAACTGGTGAAGAAAGATATTCTAGTTTTCTGGGTGTACCTATTCAAAGACTTGGCGAAACACTTGGTGTTTTAGTGGTTCAGTCAAGGGTGCCGCGACTTTTTTCGGATGACGAAATCTATGCAATTGAAGTGGTAGCTATGGTATTAGCTGAAATGACTGAACTTGGTGCATTTGTGGGTGGGGATGAAAATCTAAAAGCGCCTCATCAATATTCTGTCTTAATTAAAGGTGGTGTTGCTCACGAAGGTGCTGCTTCAGGCAATGTGCTTTTACACGAACCTCGGGTGGTAGTTACCAATCCTTTTGCTGATGACACCAGAGCGGAACAGGGTAGGCTACAAGAGGCAATTCAACGTCTTAAAGGTGATGTTGATGGTATGTTAAATACAGCCTTAAAAGGGGCAACAGAAGAACACAAAAAAATATTAGAAGCTTATAGAATGTTTGCTAATTCCAAAAGCTGGTTAAAAAGAATGGAAGAAGACATTGAAAGTGGCTTATCTGCAGAGGCGGCTGTTGAAAAAGAGCAATCGACTGTTAGGGCCAGAATGAGTAGGGTAGAAGATGTTTACCTACGAGATCGACTTCATGATTTAGACGATTTATCAAATCGCTTATTACGAGTTTTGACTGGACAAGGGAGCTCAAATCATACTGATTTTCCAGAAAATCCTATTTTAATCGCAAGAAATATTGGGCCTGGTGAGTTGCTCGAATATGGTAGGAAATTAAAAGGAATTATTTTAGAAGAGGGCTCAGTTGGCAGCCACGCTACGGTAATAGCGAGAGCGATGGCTATTCCTCTTATTATCAACGCTCCTGGAATAACTACTGAAGCACTTAATGGTGACCATATCTTAGTAGATGGTGACGGGGGGATAGTTAATTTACGTCCAGAAGATAATGTTAAAAAAGCATTTAGTGAAAAAATCGCAATGCAATCAAAAAAACTAGAGCGTTATGCTAAATTAAAAGACACACCGGCAGTTTCTAAAGATGGTATCAAAATAAGTTTAATGATGAATGCTGGATTGATGGCTGATTTGCCGAGTTTAAAGAGCTCAGGCGCTGAGGGTGTTGGTTTGTTTAGAACTGAATTACAATTTTTAGCTCGAAATTCTATACCAAAGAGAGGTGAACTCGCTGCTCTTTATGGTCGAGTTATGGATGCGGCTGATGATAAAAGAGTGGTTTTCAGGACATTGGATATCGGTTCGGATAAGGTATTGCCATATATGAGACCTACTGATGAGCCTAACCCGGCAATGGGTTGGCGAGCGATAAGGCTTGGCTTGGACAAACCAGGTGTAATGAAAATGCAATTGCAGGCAATTTTTAGAGCGGCTAGCAATAAAAGTGTATCGGTAATGTTTCCGATGATTGCGCAATTTGATGAATTTAGGCAGGCGCGAAACCTGTTACATGATGTGCTGGCAAACGAGAAAAAAATGGGACATAATCTTCCCAAAAGTGTAGAAATTGGTGCTATGCTTGAAACACCGTCCTTAGCATTTGCCCCAAGACAATTTTTTGAATTAGCAGATTTTGTTTCAATTGGTGGTAATGATTTGAAGCAATTTTTTTATGCTGCAGATCGAGAAAACGAAAGAGTTAGAAAGCGTTATGATTCATTAAATGTTAGTTTCTTAAATTTGATTAAACAGATTGTTGATAGATGTACAGAAACCAAGACACCATTAAGCTTCTGTGGTGAAGATGCTGGCAGACCTATAGAGGCTGTATGTTTATTAGCAATGGGTATCAGGACATTATCCATGAGACCCGCCTCCATTGGAGCAGTTAAATCATTAATAATGGAAATAAATTTAAAAGATTTACGTTATATCATAGATAAAGCACTTGTTTCTGGTGATCAATCTATTCGATTGGCGGTTGAAGAGTGGATTAAAAAAGTTACGTAATTTTGTTATAATGATTTAGGTTTTTTCACTGTTAATCTAAACCACATTTTATAGCGTCACCCTTTAAGCCATCTGTTTTAAAATTATTTAGTGATTTTATTAAAATCCTACCTGAATCAGTAGGTGAAGAA
>Ga0209816_1001173_pt1 | contig 19648 bp, 19 predicted proteins | sample CoawatmetaG01DNA_FD_187509 | JGI IMG/M metagenome (GOLD analysis project Ga0209816, IMG submission 187509) | Marine microbial communities from the West Antarctic Peninsula - Coastal water metaG017-DNA (SPAdes) (version 2) | ecosystem: Environmental > Aquatic > Marine > Coastal ... | reverse complement strand
GTTCCAGATACAGCTATAACTAAATTTGCCGAACAAATTGCATCATGAGAATGACCAATAATAATTTTAATATTCTTAATTTTGTTGTTATAAAAAATAAGCAAATTAGTCATATAGCTATAATTTTCTTTAGAATTAATAGGGATTAAAAATTCTACCCGATTTAATTTTCGCCAAGATAATTCTTTATTAATTAAGATTGCTGTATTTATAACCAAATCTAAATGGTATTTTATCTCACTTGATCTACTCCCAGGCAATAGTGTAATAATTGTCTTACTTTTATCAAGATGTAGTATTTCACGACTCTTTTTTATGCGCGGCTTAAGGGGTATCTTATTTGCTAATGGATGGCCAACAAATGTTATTGGAACCCTGGCTTTCCGAAAAATTTTTGGCTCATGAGGGAATACTGCAAATAAATGATTCACATTTTCTTTGATACTAAATATTCTCCCCTTTCGCCAAGCCCATACTGATGGAGCTACATAGTGAAAAGTAGGAATATTATTAAACTTTAATTTACTCTCCACCCCGAAATTAAAATCTGGGGCATCGATACCAATAAAAATATCAGGTTGTTCTTTTAAGAAATAATCTACCACCTTACTTCTTAAGGATAATAATCTAAAAATTTTTCTTAATGCATCAAAGTATCCGTGAACACTTAATTCCCTATAATCAAAATATGAAATCAAGCCATGCTTGCTCATTTCTGGTCCACCAACACCAATAAATTCTAAATTTTTAATTTTAGTCTTTAAATAAGCCATTAAATGGCTTCCGATTAAATCTCCTGAAGCCTCTCCAGCCAAGATAGCAATCTTTGGCATTTATCTTACAAGGCCTCTGTTTGATTTATCTATAAAATCAACAATAAGATTAACTTCATTAGTTTTTTTAGCAATATTAATAAGCAATTTTTTTGCTGTGTCTATAGTATTACCTTCCCTATAGATTACTTTATAAGCTTTTTTAATATCTGATATAGATTGAGCAGAGAAGCTTCTTCTCTTTAAGCCTTCAATATTTATACCATTTGGTTTTGCATTACTTCCAACAGCTCTTATATATGGAGGTATGTCCTTAAGGATTATGGTTCCAACAGCAGTTATAATGTAAGCCCCAATCTTACAAAATTGATGAACTAAGGTAAAGCCACCAAGTATTGCAAAGTCATCTATTTCAACATGCCCAGCTAAAGAAGTGTTATTGGCTAGAACAATATTACTTCCCAATTTACAATCATGGGCAATATGAACATAGGCCATTACCCAATTATTATTTCCAACTTGGGTTACCCCTCCACCAGTTATTGTACCAACGTTAAAAGTGCAAAACTCACGAATTGTATTGCCATCTCCAATGATTAAGTAGGTTTTTTCATTTTTAAATTTTTTATCTTGAGGAGCTTCTCCAAGAGAGCAGTAATGGTAAATTTTATTGTCTTTACCAATAGTTGTATTTCCAGCTAGTGTAACGAAATTTCCTATTTCGGAACCTTCATCAATTTGCACACTCTCTCCTACAACCGAATAGGCTCCAATCTTTACTGTTGGATGTATTTTAGACTTAGGGTGGATTAACGCTGTTGAATGAATTTTTTGCTCAAATTCCATAAAATTATTTTTTAATTTCTTTTAAGATGCACATCATATTAGCTTCTGCAACTATCTCATTATCTACAGTTGCTGTTCCAGAATACTTCCATATTCCCTTAAGAACTCTATCTATTTTTACATGTAAAACTATTTGATCACCTGGGTTTACAGGTTTTTTGAAGCGAGCATTGTCAATACCAGCAAAATAATAAACCGAATCTTCTGTTGGTTTTGTATCCATTGTTTTAAAAGATAATAATGCTGCTGCTTGTGCCAGTGCTTCAACTATTAAAACTCCAGGCATAACAGGATGATATGAAAAATGGCCTGGGAAATAAGGTTCATTAATAGTTACATTTTTAATGGCTGTTATTTCTTTCCCAAGCTCCATAGAGATGACCCTGTCAACAAGGATAAAGGGGTATCTATGTGGCAAATGGTCTAGTATTTCATGTATATCCATCGATAATTTATTAGCAGCCATCTTATTTTCCTTTTCCCCGAAGTTTTGTTGCTAGCTTAAGCCATTCTTTATGCTCCATGAAAGGCATGATAGCAGTATATTTACTATTAGATTTATTTAAAGATTTTGTAATCATTGTTCCAGGTGAAATTATTATATTGTCATTAATTTCAAGGTGGCCTAAAATCATTGCTGCCCCACCAATTTTACAATTTTTACCAATTCTAGTACTGCCAGCTATGCCCACACACCCTGCTATTATGGTATTTTCATCAATATAACAATTGTGGCCCACTTGAACTTGATTATCAATTTTAACTCCCGACTTAATAATTGTATTGTCTATAGCTCCCCTGTCAATTGTTGTGTTAGCTCCTATATCAACGTTATCGCTGATAATGACAGAGCCAATTTGGGGTATTTTATTCCATACTCTATTTGAGTCTTGTGCGTACCCAAATCCATCAGTCCCAACAGAAGCGTTTGAAAAAATTTCACAATTTTTCCCGATTACTACATCATTCCCAATTGTTACATTTGGGTGTAACTTTGAACCTTCGCCAATAGTTACATTATTACCAATTGAAGTATTTGAGGAAATAAAAACGTGCTTACTAATGATTGACTTACTTCCAATTGAATTAAATGGTCCAATATAGCAATCCGGTGATATCTCAGAATCTTCTGCTATATTTACATTTGAATTTATGGAGGATTTAAAAACATTCTTTGTGAGAAAAAAATTAGCAACCTTAGAGAAGGCTAAATATGGGTCATCAACTATTATCCAATCGCCCTTCCTTAATGCAATGTCTTCTTCTTTTAGAATGACAATTTTAGCTTGCGTATTTTTTAAATCTTCAAGTAACTTATGATCAGAAAAAAATGTAACCGAAGATTTATTTGATGATTTAAGTGAAGAAAAATTATCAATTATTATATTTTTTTTGGAGCACTTTCCATCAATAATAAGTGACAATTGCTCAGAAGTTATGTCCCCCATTTTAGTGCCTACCTATATACTCAGTTTATTATTTACTTGATTCCACCTAAGGCTTTTATAACGATAGAAGTTATATCAACTTTTTTTCCTGCGTATGCAACGCCCTGATAAAGAACTAAATCATAATTTTGTTCTTTTGCAACTTTTTCAACAGCGATATTGACCTGCTTTTGAACTTTTGCTATTTCTTCTCTTCTTCTCAAATCTATATCTTCTCGAACCTCTCGCTCCGTTCTTTGTGCATCAATTTTTAATCCCTGTATTTCTCTTTGATTTTTTGCTCTTTCGGCCTCAGACATAGTCATGCTATTTTTCTTAAATGCTTTTTCTTTAGCGTTTATTTTTTTTACTGATTTTTTTAACTTAGCAGTTCTTTTTGTAAATTCTTTTTCTAGTTTTTTATTAGCAGCAACAGTTTGTGGAGCGCTTTTTAGTATTTTTTGAATTTCAACAAAACCAATCTTAACTTCTGCCGACGCGATACCTACGTTAAAAATTAAGAATAAAACTAAAACTAGATATTTTTTCATATTCAATCTCCTATCAATAATAAATTAAAAGTTTATTTGCTGCTAGAATGCTCCACCCATACCGAATTGTAACTCAGTTATCTGATCATTTGTACCCTCATTTAATGGTTTTGCATAACTTATTGTTAATGGTCCAAATGGTGAAATCCATAAAGCCGCAACACCTGCAGTAAATCTTGTTTCAGACCCCTTAATATTATTTTTATATGCCCCTCCAGCATCAATAAATGTACTTAATCTAAAGCTTTTAACATTTTTTAAGCCAGGTGGTGGGAAAAAGATTTCTGCTTGTCCAAAGATAGATTTTGTACCACCGGTAGTCTCGTATTTTCCATTAGATGAATTATATACTTTTTCACCAATCGAAGCCTGATCATAGCCCCTAACTGTTTTAGGCCCACCCATGAAAAAGTTTTTAAAGAATGGATATTTTTTATCTCCATAACTATCTGCGTAACCCAATGTTCCTTTAAGCTTAAAAGACATATCATTTGATAAAGGCCAATATTTTTCTCCTTTTGCTGAAAATTTATAATATTGCATATCAAAAACAGGCATGGATAAAGTAAGGCTAGTTCGTATCGACATACCATCAGTTGGTAATATTGCATTATTTCGTGTATCCGTTTGATATGCTGCAGAAACTGAAAGTGAATCACTATTACAACCATTCGTTGACGTATTGCCAGATATATTCCTACAATAATCTATGTATTCTTGAGTAGCGTATGGACCAAGCTCAATATCAGTTAAGTCTAAAACTGAACCAATCGCAATAACATCATATTCAGATATAGGGACCGAAAAATCTAAATTTGTTCCGTATGAAAAGGTGTTGTAGGTTGCTGAAGATAAGTCTGCAGTATTAACATCTCGTTTGTAGGCTCCTAAAGTCCTGGATACTCCATCATCTGTCCAATATGGATCAGTGTAACTTAAGGCATAAGTCTTATTTACTTTACCTGTACTAACGGATGTTGAAACGGTGTTACCTGTACCCAAAAAATTAGATTGGCTAACGGTAAAAGTTCCAACAAGTCCCTCACCAGAACTAACTCCAGCACCAAGCATAAGCTTGCCCGTATTTCTTTCCTTCAAGTAAATATTTACATCAATCTGATCGGTTGCCCCAGGGACATTCGTATTTTCTACTTCAACTTGATCAAAATACTGCGTATTAGTTAGCCGTGCTTTTGACCGATCAACTCTTTTTTTGCTATACCAAGAAGATTCGAATTGCCTTAACTCTCTTCTAATAACGCTATCCTTTGTTTTTTCATTACCAAAAAAATTAACGCGTCTAACATAAATTTTCTTTCCAGGATCAATGAAAAAATTAAAGCTTACAGTTCTCGCCTCTTTATCAACTTCAGGTATAGCATTTGCATTTGAAAAGGCATAGCCATAATTACCCAATACTTGATTGATTCTTTGTGTGGTTGAAGTAACTTCCGACCTGCTAAAAACTTGGCCCTTTTTCGTACCAATTTGGGCCTCTAACTCTTCTTTAGAGACTCTATCCTCATAAACCCCAGAAAGCTTGCTTTCACCAAAAAAGTATTTGTCACCTTCTTTTACCGATATATCAACATAGACATTTTTTTTGTTCTCTGAAATTCTAATTATTGATGCATTAATTTCAAAGTCTAGGTAGCCCCTATTCATATAAAAACTTCTTAATACTTCTAAATCTCCACTTAATACCTGTTTAGAATACCTATCATCCTTGTTATACCAAGATAAAAAGTTTGTTACTTTAAGCTTAAAAAGGTTAGTCAGATCCTCTTTCTCATAAAGCTTATTTCCAACAATATTAATTTCTTTAATCCTAGAAACAGTACCCTCTTCAACATAAATATTAACTTGCATCCTATTTCGCTCTAAAGGAATGGCTTCGGCTTTAACAGAAGCCGTATACTTTCCAAGAGATAAATATTGCCTAGCTATTTCTTGTTCAACTTTCTTAAGATCTGTTTTATCAAAAACTAAGCCTTCTGCAACGTTCATCTGGCTTAAGCCAATTTTTAACTTATCATCTTGAAAAGCTTCCACACCATAGAAATTTAATTCTGAAACGACTGGCTTCTCATTAACAATAATAATAATTTTGCCGCCTTCTTGCTCAAGGGAGATATCTTTAAATTGGCCGGTTTTATAAAGAAGTTTGATAGTCGAACTAACATCGATATTTTCTATTGAGTCATTAACTTCAAAAGGGAGGTTGCTGAAAACTAAACCAGGCTCAACTCTTTGAAGCCCTTCGATTTTAATATCACTTACTAATACTTGTCCTGCTGCATTAACAGAATAGCCCATTAGAATTAGAATTATTGCTAATAAAAGTTTTCTCATCAATTAAACATTAAATTAAAAACGTCATTATATACTGCTAATGTGAATACAAGAAATAAAACAATCACTCCAAGTCTTTGAGAAATAATCATTTTTTTCTTATTAAAAGGCTTTCCTGAAATCCACTCAGCCGCATAAAAAAACAATTGCCCTCCGTCTAATGTAGGAATTGGTAATAAATTAAGGAACCCAACATTTATATTTAAAAATACTAAAAAACTTAAATAAGTGACGAGACCCATTGATATAGTCTCTGATGATAATGAAGCTATTGAAATAGGTCCCGAAAGTAGTCTCCAATCTATATTCCCGGTAATAATATGAAGTAAAGATTTAAAAACCATTTTTATACCACCTATTACATCATAAAATGATTTAGATATAATATTTAAATTACTGATTTTATAATAGTTTATGTAATTTTTTTTATTATCTAAAGCTGGTCTTATCTTAACTCCCATCACCCCTTTATTTCTAATATTTTCCCTACTCAACCTTGGTGTGACAGAGATAGAAAGTAATTCATTGCCCCGGAAAAGTTTAATAGCTATTTCTGTATTTGCATTACTCTTAACCGAGTCTACAAAACCAGGTACATCATAAATTATCTTATTTTCAACACTAATGATGCGGTCATTTTTTTTCATATTGGCTTTTTCTGCCGGAGACCCTGGAAGAACCTCATCTATTAATAAAGAATTTTCTTTAGCAGGAAAAAAAAATATTCCATTGGCATTATTACTCTTAAATGAATCCCTTTTCAAATCTAATCGCTTTGCCTTATTGATGGTAATTAAAAATTTGTCATTATTTCGAAGAACTGTATAGGCTAAATTTTTATTAGCTAGTTCAATAAGCACTTTATTATGATCAGTTACCGATTTAATTCGTTTATCATTAATCGAAATAATTTCGTCATTTACTTGAAAGCCAACTTCTGCAGCTATGCTTTTTGCTTTGATAGCAGTAATTTTAGGAAGCACATTATATTGCTCACCTTGATTTAAGAAGAGTAGTAAAAAGAAAGCAAATATAAAATTGATTAAAGGGCCTGCTAGAACAATGAGTGATTTTTTTAATAAAGAAACATCTTCAAAAAAAATAAGGTTTTTAGTCTTAGACTTTTCATAGAATTTTACAAAACCCCCAAGCGGAATAATTCTTAAGCTAAACTCAGTTAGACCTATTTGTTTTTTATACAAAACCCCTCCAAAGCCGACTGAAAATTTCTCAATACTGACTTTAAATATTTTAGCTACTGAAAAATGTCCAAGCTCATGAACGATAACCACTAGAGAGATGGTAAATATAAAAGATAAAATACTATGCAAATTTTAAACCTTTTAATAACTGCTTAGCCCTAAATCTTGCATGACTATCAATTGCTAATATATCCTCAATACTATCTACATTTGAACTTTTAGTCTCATTAAGGGCGATTTCAATTAATTCAGATATTTGGGTAAATTTTATTTGTTTATTTAAAAAAGCATCTACTGCTATTTCATTAGCTGCGTTAATTTCAATTGGATAACTCCCGCCCTCCTCTAAGCAATCATATGCCAACTTAAGGCATTTAAATTTTTCTAAATTTGGTACCTCAAATTGTAAATCGTTGGCTACTGAAAGATCAATTCCACCAACTCCAGATGTTATTCTTTCTGGAAAACTAAGTGCATAAGCAATTGGCACTTTCATATCAGGAATTCCAAGCTGTGTAAGTGTGCTGCCATCAATAAACTCAACTAGAGAATGAATAATGCTTTGTGGATGTATAAGTACCTCAATTTTTTTGTAATCTATTTTGAATAAAAAAGCAGCTTCAATTACCTCCAACCCTTTATTCATCATTGTTGCAGAATCTATAGTTACCTTCTTTCCCATGTTCCAATTTGGATGATTCAGTGCGTCTTCAACACTTACATCATTTAGCTCGGCTAATGATGAATTTCTAAATGGCCCCCCGGAAGCAGTCAAAATCAGCTTTCTGATTTCATCTTGGTTATTTTGATCATGAATAACTTGAAAAATAGCATTATGTTCACTATCAACTGGAATAATAAGACCATTATTTTGTTCAGATACCTCGGATAAAATTTTACCAGCCATGACCATTGATTCTTTATTAGCTAAAAGAATTTTCTTACCCTTGATAGCAGCTTCCATTGTTGAAATCAAGCCAGCTGCTCCGGTAATCGCAGCAAGCACAATAGATACTTTTTCATGTCCTGCTATAAACTGATACCCCTCGCTTCCAAACAAAACCTCAATACTGAGATTTTGCATTTTCAGTAACTTTAATAGCTTGACTTGAGATTGCTCATCTTTGATAACAATATATGATGGTTTGAATTCAACAGCTTGATTAAATAATAATTCTACATTTTCATAGCCAGACAAAGCAAAAATATTAAATTTATCTGGATGAAGCCTAATAACGTCTAAGGCACTACATCCAATACTGCCAGTTGATCCAAGTATAGAAATTGTTTTCATTTATAGATACTCAAAAGCTATCAACAAAAAATATAGAATTGGAATTGTAGGGAAAAAACTATCCAGCCTGTCTAAGAACCCGCCATGTCCAGGAATTAAATTACTGCTATCTTTGATTTTTGCCATTCTTTTTAAAAATGACTCATAGATGTCACCATACAAACTAAGAGCAGTGACTAAAAAAGCAAGTAAAACACCAGAAAATATATTTAAAAATCCATAAATATGGAGAAATGACACAAAAATTACGTTAGACAAGAGCCCCCCGAAAAGCCCCTCAAAAGTTTTACCTGGACTAATTTTTTTTACTATTTTAATCCTACCAAATCTTTTCCCCGAAAAATATGCACCAATATCAGCAAGCCAAATCATTAAAATAATTGTTAGTAAGATGTTTTTATTTATCACAAAAATAGACATAGTGGAAAGTAGCATTGGTGTAATTAAAAATAAGCCATAAAATACTTTAATTAATGGATTGGAAGATAATTTTTTATATGCGATATCAAAAGGAACGATAAATAACCAAAAAATAAAGCTTAAAGAAGCTAGGAATGGGATTGATAGTGATAAGAAATCTGAAATAAATGGATATAAGGTATTAGTAAAATAAAAATATTCATATAGATTAAAGAAATTACCAAAATTAGACGTAAAAGTTGCTATAAAATATATAAACAATGGAGCTGATGCAAAAAACCAAAAAAAGGCCAAGCTTAAGCTGCGTAATTTTAATATCTTACTTAATTCAAATAATAAAAATCCACCAACAGCTAGAACTAAAAATTCAAAAAAAACATAATCTAAGACAAAGTAAGTGAGGCTGAAAAAGCTCAACATAACTATTGAAGATTGTATTCTCTGTTTAAGCATTATTTATTACCTTTAAGATTACCAAATTTTCTTTCAGTTTTTTGGAAAAAGTATAATGCATTAACAAAATCTTTTTCTGAAAAATCTGGCCATAAAGTGTCAATAAAATATAGCTCAGAATAAGCAACTTGCCAAAGAAGAAAATTACTTAATCTTCTTTGCCCACCTGTTCTAATTAATAAATCAACATCAGGCATTTTTTTTGTATACAGATTATCATTTAAATCTGTTTCTAGCATAGATACTTTGCTTGATTTTGAATCTTTGTAGAATTTATTTACTGCCATCAGTATCTCAGAACGAGCACCATAATTTAATGCAATATTTAGGTTTAATCCTGTATTTTTAGAGGTTTTATTTTCAAGATATTTAATCTTAGCTTGTAATTCTTTAGTAAAAATTTCAGTGTCACCGATAACTCGAACACGGATATTATTTTTTATAAGTTTATTAGTTTGATTTGTAATAGACTCTGAAAATAAATTCATCAAACCTTTAATTTCTTCATCTGGACGATTCCAGTTTTCAGTACTAAAAGCATAAGAAGTAATAGTTGAGATATGATAAGTGACTGCTGATTTAATTATTACCTCTAAGGCCTCCAAGCCTTTTTTATGGCCGGCTATTCTTGGAAGAAGTCTTTTATTTGCCCAGCGTCCATTACCATCCATAATAACCGCTACATGCTTAGGTGCATTTATTGGATTTAAGAATCTTTTTTTGAAAAAATATAACAGATTAAAGCCTCAGGCCTATATAACCAGTAAGTCTTTTTCTTTTGCATCAATTAATCTATCAATTTCTACAATAAACTCATCAGTAATTTTTTGATTCTCTTCTTGCATTCCTCTCTCATCATCTTCACTAATTTCTTTTTCTTTCGATAATTTTTTTAATGTCTCATTAGAATCACGCCTAATATTTCTAATTGAAATTTTTGAATTTTCACCTTCTGATTTCACAACCTTTATCAAATCTTTTCTTCTTTCTTCTGTTAAAGCAGGCATTGGAATGCGAATTAACTCCCCTGAAGTGGCAGGATTCAAACCCATGTCACTTTCTCTAATCACTTTCTCAATAGCTTGAATCATAGTTTTTTCGTATGGCTGGATATTAATAGTTGTTGCATCTGCTACTGTAATATTAGCTAGCTGAGTTAATAGCGTTTGAGCTCCGTAATAGTCAACTGATAAGTGATCTAAGATACCAGCATGAGCTCTACCTGTCCTTATTTTTGATAAATCTAATTTTAGAGAATCGACGCTTTTTTGCATCCTTACTTTTGCATTTTCTATAACCTCGCCCATCTTCTTCAATCCTTATCTGAATTCATAGTAACTAAAGTACCTTCTTCATTCCCAAGAAGAATATTTTTTAGTGCATTTTCTTTAAAAATATTAAAAACTGCGATTGGGAGCTTTTGATCTCTGCATAAAGTAAACGCCGTTGCATCCATTACCTTAAGATTTTTGTTTATCACCTCATCAAACGTTACAGTTTTATACATCTTAGCATCGCTATTTTTTTCAGGGTCATCTGAAAATATACCATCTACTTTTGTCGCTTTTATCATAATGTTAGCATTAATTTCCATCGCTCTTAAAGCAGCAGCTGTATCAGTTGTAAAAAATGGATTTCCAGTTCCAGCAGCAAATATAACAATTTTTTTATCCTCAAGGTATCTTATTGCTTTACCTCTAATATATGGCTCTACAATTTGATCTATATTAATAGCAGATTGAACTCTACTATTCATGCCGGCATGCTTCATAGCATCCTGAAGCGCTAGTGCATTCATTACTGTAGCGAGCATACCCATATAATCTGCTGTTGCCCTATCCATCCCTGCAGCACCGAGTGCAACGCCTCTAAAAATATTTCCTCCACCGATTACAATTGCTACTTCAGTACCTATAGCTACTGCAACCTCTATTTCTTTTACTATTTTATTTATAATCTCTGGATTTACTCCAAAAGCATCATTTCCCATCAAAGCTTCACCAGATAGCTTAAGAAGAATTCTTTTATATTTGATATCTACCATAATTTAATATCTTAGCTTGTTTTGGGTTAAAAAAAAGGATTGCAATCACAATCCTTTTAATAAAAATTAATCGCCAACCTTAGAATTAACCTTTTGATACCGCTGCAACTTCGGCTGCAAAATCTTCCTCTTTCTTTTTGATGCCATCACCAACAATATAGATATAAAAGGAGTGTATCGTTGCATTATTATTATTTAAAAGTTTTTCAATTGTTACTTTTTCATCTTTTACAAAGGATTGGTTAAGCAATGTAATCTCTTTCAAAAATTTATTAACAGACCCATCCGCTATCTTTGTAAGCATCTCTTCAGGCTTTCCTGCTTCTTTGGCTTTTTCTATTGCAACCCTTCTTTCAGTTTCAATAAGCTTAGGATCAATTCCACTTTTATCTATAGCTTTTGGCTTTGTTGCAGCTATATGCATAGCTATATCTTTACCCAATTCTTCACTTCCGGATTCTAAATCTAAAATTACTCCAAGCTTTGCGCCATGAATATATGAATATAAAGAACCTTTAGCGCTTAGACTGATAAACCTTCTTGGAGTGATATTTTCCCCAATCTTACCTACTAACTGCGTTCTTAGTGCCTCTATAGTAACGCCTTCGATTTCGGCCTTGCCTAAAGCATCTATGTCTTTAAGATTTTGCTCAAGGATGGTTTTCGCTAGCATATTTGAGAAACTAAGAAATTCTTCATTCTTAGCACAAAAATCTGTTTCAGAATTTACTTCTAATAATATACCAGATTTACCATCCTTAGAAATAAAAGTGCTTACTATGCCTTCAGCAGCAACTCTACTTGCTGCCTTACTTGCTTTATTACCAAAACGCACCCTAAGGATTTCTTCAGCCCTTGCCATATCCCCATCTGCTTCAGTTAAAGCCTTCTTACAATCCATCATTGGGGCATCTGTTTGCCCTCTTAATGCCATTACCATGCTTGCTGTTATTTCAGCCATTATCTTTAAACTCCTATCTTCTTAAATTTAACTAGTTTTTACGTCAGCTAATACTGGCGTTTCTTTATCATCGGCTTTTTCTTCTGCAACCATTTTTGCAAGGTCTTCTATCGCTTTATTTTTTCCATCAAGAATAGAGTCAGCCATCCCTCTTGCATACAAACGAATCGCCCTACTTGAATCGTCATTGCCAGGAATAACGTAACTGATATTTTCTATCGAATTGTTTGTATCAACAATTCCAATAATTGGAATACCTAATTTTGTTGCCTCTACAACAGCACCATTTTCATATCCGACATCAATAACAAAAATAGCATCAGGTAATGAGTTCATATTCTTTATGCCACCAATAGATCTTTCTAACTTTATATATTCTCTATTTAAATTAAGAGCTTCTTTTTTGGTTAGCTTTTCGAGGCTTCCATCTTCAAGTATTACCTCTAGCTCGTTCATTCTTTTTATAGATTGTTTTACAGTCTTAAAATTTGTTAGCATTCCACCTAACCACCTATAGTTAACGTAAGCACAATCAGCTCTTATCGCCTCTTCTTTAACTATTTCTCTGGCTTGTCTTTTGGTACCAACAAATAAGATACGACCTTTATTAGCAGCAAGATTTTTTGCATGCTTTAAAGCATCATTAAACATGGGTAACGTTTTCTCAAGATTTACTATGTGAATTTTATTTCTATCCCCAAAAATATATGGTGCCATTTTTGGATTCCAATAACGGGTTTGATGTCCAAAATGAACGCCCGCTTCTAACATTTGTCTCATAGTTATAGACATGTTGTATATCTCCTTGTAAGGGTTAATCACTTCATTAAGTTTAAAATGACTATTATTTTAAATAGCACCCTCAACTAAACTTAATGGTTGAATATTTTTCGTTAATTTGAAAGCTGGCATGATAACATATTTACTTAATAATTAAGTCAGAACTAAACTTTATTCAATGTCAGTATCAATTAAAAATTTAGAAGATATAAAAAAAATGAGGGTAGCAGGTAAGTTAGCATCTGAGGTGCTTGATTATATTACTCCATTCATAAAGCCAAATATAACTACTGAAGAAATTGATAAAATTTGTCATGATTATATGGTGAATGAACAAAAAACTATCCCAGCCCCACTAAATTACGCACCACCAGGACACAGCCCCTATCCAAAGTCTGTTTGCACATCTGTAAATCACCAAATTTGTCATGGTATACCGGGGCCAAAATCTCTAAAAAAGGGAGATATTGTTAACGTTGATATTACTGTAATAAAAGATGGTTATCATGGTGATACAAGTAGAATGTTTTATGTTGGTGAGCCATCAATACAGGCCAAAAGACTATGCGAAATAACATATCAATCAATGTGGTTAGGTATTAATGCAGTCAAGCCAGGTGCTTATCTTGGAGATATTGGCTATGCAATCCAAACTTACGCTGAATCAAAAGGTTACAGTGTAGTTAGAGAGTTTTGTGGGCATGGTATTGGTTTAGTTTTTCACGAGCAGCCACAAGTTCTTCATTATGGCCAAATAGGTTCGGGTATTGAGCTCAAGGCTGGAATGATATTTACAATAGAGCCTATGATTAACGCAGGTAAAAAAGATATTAAAATGCTGCCTGATGGGTGGACAGTTGTAACAAAAGATAGGAGTCTCTCTGCACAATGGGAGCACACAATTCTAGTCACAGAATCATCGTATGAAGTATTAACCATCTCCCAAGGCACCCCAAAGCCTTTTAGAAAAGATTAGATAATAAAAATTATTTCTTAAATGACGTATTTCTTAAATGAAAAATAAAGAACTATCTCAACTCAAAAATTTGTATCAAACAAAATTTCAAGAATATTGTAAAAAATTTCTTGAAAACCATAACAGTCAAGCATATTTAAGCAAACAAACACTTTTAGTTGACCAATTAATAGTAAATATCTGGCAAAGCTTGCTTATTTCTAAAGGTATTGTATTGGTGGCTGTGGGCGGATATGGAAGAAAAGAGTTATTTCCATTTTCTGACGTTGACATATTAATAGTATTTGAAAAAGAAATTTCAAAACTTGATGAAGATAAAGTAAGTCAATTTATAACAAATTGCTGGGACTTAGGCTTTAAGATTGGTCATAGCGTTCGAAATATCAAGCAAACCAAGCAGGAATTTAATGTGGATATTACCACCGCAACAAATCTTATAGAATCTAGATTCTTAATAGGTTCATCAATGGTGTTTGATAAAATGAATCAAGCAATAAGCAGCTCATTGTCGACAAAGAAATTTTACAGACTAAAGCTTCAAGAGCAAGCAAATCGCCATAGAAAATTTAGAGATTCAGCTTATCAGCTAGAGCCAAATATAAAAGAAAGTCCAGGTGGATTAAGAGATTTGCATATGATTAGGTGGATATCCATCAGCCAAGGAAAAGGTAGTACGTTTAAAGAAATGTTTAACAATAATTTAATTGATAAGATTGAGTTTAATAAAATACATCTTCATGAGGCCAAAATAACAAAACGCCGCATACTTTTACATATTTTAGCTAAAAGAACTGAGGATCGGCTAGTCTTTGATGTGCAAAATAAACTTGCTACTAAGCTTGGTTTTAAAAATACAAAAAATAAAAAATCTAGTGAGATTGTTATGAAAAGTTATTATAAATCAGTTAATTATATTACTTTATTCAATGAGATTATTATAAAAAGATTAGACCCAAATATTAAAAAAAAGAGGCAAATAAAGCATCCATTGCCGTTTTATATTTATAACGATTTGATAGAGTTATCCAAAAAAGATATCGCTAAAATAAAGCCTTACATATTAGACGTCTTCCTTTTATTTCAACGTTATAAAAAAGTTAAGGGTTTTGGGCCAAATTTACTTGGAGCTCTACACACCCTATCCGCTAAAATTGATAAGGAGTATAGAAATGATCCGAACAATCAAAAAAAATTCCTCGATATTTTTAGAAGTAAAAATAAAGTCAGTCGATCATTAAGACTATTAAATAAATGTAATATTTTGGGAAAATTTATCCCCGCATTTGGCAAAATTGTAGCCCAAATGCAGCACGATTTATTTCATACATACACAGTTGATGAGCACACGTTAAATGTTATAGAGAATATAAGGCGCTTTACTCTGGATAAATGGAAACACGAGTTCCCAGAGTGTAACGAAATATTTAAGAGCTTTAAAAAACCACACCTATTATATATGGGAGCTTTGTTTCATGACATTGCAAAAGGTCGAGGAGGGGATCATTCAAAGCTGGGAGAAGCAATTGCGTTGAGATTTGGACGAATAATGCATCTTAGTACCGAAGATAAGGAGCTAATTGCCTGGCTTGTAAAAGCACATTTAAGAATGTCGAGTGTTGCTCAAAAGTCTGATTTAGCAGATTCTTTTGTTATTGATGAATTTGCTAGATTTGTGAAGACACAAAATAGATTAGATGCCCTATATCTTCTCACGGTCGCTGATATAAGAGGAACAAGTCCCCATGTTTGGAATCAATGGAAAGCTAGCTTACTTAGGACTTTATATTTAGAAACAAAAAATAATTTAGTGAGGGATGAGTTAAATATATCCGAGGTTGTTTGTGAACGAAAAGAAATAGCACATAAAATATTATCGAAATATTCAATTAGCTTACAAAGTTACAATAAGTTATGGGTTAACTTTAATAAAGATTACTTTTTACGTTTTGATGGTAAAGATATAGCATGGCATACAAGAGTCCTTTTACCTCGTTTTAAAGAAAATAAGCCAACAGTAAAGGTTCGTCATAGTGCAGATGGTCGAGGCATAGAGGTTTTAATCTTCACCAGAGATGCCGAAGCTCTTTTTGCTAAAATTACTAATTTTTTTTACGATATGAAGTGTGAAGTTGTTCAGGCTACTATTACAACCACCAAACATCTCTACGCATTAGATGTGTTTAACCTTATTGATATTCCAAATGAGTCTATTAGTTATAAACATTACTTCGAGCATATTGAAAAAGAGCTCACAAAATACCTGTTAAATAAAACTTCTGAATTAAGCATGCCTATTAATAAAAAAACTCTACAGGTAACACATCATGAAATTGATTCCCAAATAACATGTAGAAAAATAAAAGATAATCGCTACCAACTAGAAGTTATATGCGCTTCAAGAATAAACCTCTTAGGCCTTATTGTAAAAGAAATTAGCTCCTTAGAAATGTCTATTCATAATGCTAAAATCAATACTCTGGGACAAAGAGCAGAAGATTTTTTTATTATTTCTTCAAAAACTAAACTAAATTTAGAAAGTCGAATCAGAACTCTTATAAAAAACATCAAGTCAAAAGTTGATGACTAGGTTAAAGGTGAAAAATGGCTACTCGAAAAAAATTTAGTGAATCTGATACATCTAGAATCATTGAGATGGCATGGGAAGACAGGACATCTTTAGATTCAATCCTAAGAGTTTACGACTTAAATGAAAGTGATTTAAAACTGTTAATGAAAAAAGAATTGAAACCAAGAAGTTATACTTTATGGCGTAAAAGAATGAAGAATAGTAATTTGAGACATGAATCATTAAGATCTAAAGAGATAACTAGAGCTTTTTGCTCACAACAATATAAGCATAAAAAATAATATTACTGAGGCCCAATCATTTTTTTTGGATTAACGACTTGATCAAAAGTTTTTTCATCAACTAAACCTGTTTTCAATACCTCTTCTTTTAAAGAATTCCCATTTTTATGGGCAGCTTTAGCTACTAGAGTTGCTTTGTCATAACCAATTAAGGGAGTTAAGGCCGTTACTAGCATAAGGCTATTATTCATTAATTTATCAATAGTTGCTTTGTTAGCAGTTATTCCAGCAAGGCAATTGTCGTTAAATGAGATACAACTATCTGAAATAAGCTGTAATGATTGAAGTATATTGTAAGCAATCATTGGTTTGTAAGTATTTAATTCTAAGTGCCCCTGGGAACCAGCAAATCCTATAGCAGCATCATTTCCAAAAATATGTGCGCATACCTGAGTCAAAGCTTCAATTTGTGTTGGGTTTACTTTTCCGGGCATAATCGAGCTTCCTGGTTCATTTTCTGGTAAATTTAACTCACCCAAACCACTCCTTGGACCCGAGCTTAGCAATCGAATGTCATTTGCAATTTTAAATAAAGATACTGATGTAGTCTTAATCACCCCCGACAATTCAACCATTGAATCGTGACTTGAAATAGCTTCGAATTTATTAGGCGCAGAAGCAAAGGGTAGGTTTGTTAAATTAGCAATTTTTTTTGCAACCGACTTATCCCATCCTTTTTTTGTATTAAGACCTGTTCCAACAGCGGTAGCACCTTGTGCAATTTCATATATCCTTGGGAGTATATTATTCATTCGCTGAATAGACATTTTGATTTGATGTGCATAGCCTGAGAATTCTTGGGATAATGCTATTGGAGTTGCATCCATTAGATGAGTTCTTCCAATTTTTAAAATACCATCGAATTCATTTACTTTAATTTCTAAGGTTTTATGGAGCTTATTCAAGGCTGGTAAAAATAAATTATTAATAGACAGAGCAGATGCTATATGCATCGCCGAAGGAAAGGTATCGTTTGAAGACTGACTCATATTGCAATGGTCATTTGGATGTATTGGATCTTTCGAGCCAATAACTCCCCCAAGAATCTCAATTGCTCTATTAGATATAACTTCATTTGCATTCATATTTGATTGTGTTCCAGAACCAGTTTGCCAAACTGCCAAAGGAAAATTATCATCAAACTTTCCATCAACAACCTCACTTGCTGCCTGAATTATTGCATTTGCTTTATTAGTATCTAATTTACCACTTTCTTCGTTTGCCATCGCACAAGCTTTTTTAACTAACCCAATGGCATGAATTATTGAAATTGGTTGAAGCTCCCACCCAATTGAAAAATTAATAATAGCGCGTTGAGTTTGTGCTCCCCAATACTTATCCATTGGTATTTCTATGGAACCAAATGCATCGACTTCAGTTCTAAAATTACTTTTCATTGATTTATATGTCCTTTTTTATTTTCATAATTTTAGTAATTTTTAATTAACTTTAGCAAGGATTTCATATCATTACTAGAATAGATTTCAGGATTAGTTAATAATTTTAATAATTCATGGTCATCAATTTCAAGAAAGCTTAAGAGCTTTAACTTATCTTGAGCTGACAATTTTGTGATTGATTCTTTATAAAGCTTATTTAAAACCAAATCTAATTCTAAGTGTCCTCTTTTACAACGGTATTCAATTTTATTATCAATGTTCATTAGGCTCACTCTTGATTGAAAAAATTTTTTTTGATCTTATTAAGTTACTTTTCTTTTTAGTGATTTGTAATTTTTTTATACTAGAAATTGCTTTTGATGGGTTAAGACCTTTTGGGCAAACATCGGCACAATTCATAATATTATGGCACCGGTATAATCGATCAGGATCATCTAAATCAACTAAGCGCTCTTCAGAGCCTTGATCTCTTGAATCTGCTAAAAATCGATATGCTTGAAGCAAGCCAGCAGGACCTACAAACTTATCAGGATTCCACCAAAATGATGGGCAAGCTGTTGTGCAAGCACCACATAAGATACATTCATATAATCCATCTAACTTTTTTCGCTCTTCTGGGCTCTGTAATCTCTCTTTTTTTGGAGGAGTTTGTTTGTTAATCAAATATGGTTTAACTGAGTTATATTGATCAAAAAATTGAGTCATATCCACGATTAAGTCTCTTACAATAGGTAGTCCTGGCATTGGTCTTATAACAATAGGTTGTTTTAAGTCTTCTAATTTTGTTACACACGCTAGCCCATTCTTACCATTAATATTCATTGCATCAGAGCCGCAAACGCCTTCTCTACATGACATCCTCATTGACAAAGAATCATCAATACCTTTAATTTTAATTAGAGCGTCCAGAAGCATCACATCTGTTTCTGAAGGCTTGAAATCATAACTTTGCATATATGGCTTTTGATCTTCGTCAGGATTAAATCGATAAATTGAAATTTTCATATTATGTTTAATACACTCTTTCCTTTAATGGAAATGACTCTACCGTTAGTGGTTTTAAATTAACCGGCCTGAATGACATAGTTTTTTCAATGGGATTATATAGTGAATGCTTGAGCCAATTTTTATCATCACGATTTGGAAAATCAAACCTTGAATGCGCACCTCGGCTTTCTTGTCGAGCAAGTGCTGCATTCATTGTTGCTTCGGCTACTTCGATTAAATTAGAAATCTCCAATGCTTCTGTTCTAGCAGTATTGAAAACTTTTGACTTATCTTTAATTTCTAGATTATTAGTT
>Ga0209816_1001172_pt1 | contig 19655 bp, 20 predicted proteins | sample CoawatmetaG01DNA_FD_187509 | JGI IMG/M metagenome (GOLD analysis project Ga0209816, IMG submission 187509) | Marine microbial communities from the West Antarctic Peninsula - Coastal water metaG017-DNA (SPAdes) (version 2) | ecosystem: Environmental > Aquatic > Marine > Coastal ... | reverse complement strand
TATCAAATCAGTTTATAAAAAAGACGAGTCAGATTTTAGATTATGATAAAAATCTTACAGCTAAATAAGCTATCGGTCCATGACCTTGGAGGAGTTGAAACCATATTTAGGCAGTTTTCGGAGGTCATATCGGAACATTGCGAGCTAACAAATGTGTCTGCTACCTTTATAGAATCTAGATCCGTCAAGGACGCTAGACAATATAAAAATTTGATGTTCAAGCCACTGTTTAAAGTTGGGAATTTGTCATTCTCATTTAAGCTGATATTTAATTTAGCTAAACATTATTTAAGCGATTATTATAACTATAGGATAATCCATCTTCCCTTTCCGATCGCCATGGTTATTTGCCATAGTTTTTTTACAAAAAACACTATAGTCGTCTTTCACGCAGAGACAAAAAAGTTTGGGCTATTAGGGAAGCTATGCACTAAAGCGGATATTTTTTTGTGTAAGAGAGCTAAATATGTACTCGTAAGTTCCAATATTATGAAATCCAATTTAATGGAATATGGTGTTGCACAAGAAAAAATTAGACTAATCCCCTTTTGGCTTGACGAAAAGCAAGAGGCTCTAGCCAGTCTTGAGTACAGTGAGAATAATCCTGTAGAAGTTGTTTGCGTGGCTATCGGTCGGTACAGCCGCTATAAAGGCTGGGATAGTTACCCGCAGATCATAAAGCAGTTGCCCAACGTCAAATTCAAGCTAGTAATATCTACCGATCCTCCAGTAGATCTTGTTAGGCAGTTGTCACAATTTGACAATGTAGAGTTACATATCGGAAAAGTATCTGAAGAGCAGAAATATTTATTACTGGCTAAATCAGATATATTACTGTTTTTATCAACTGATGAAGCTGAAGCTTTTGGTATTGTTCAATTAGAGGCAATGTGTTCTAAAGTCGCTATAGTAAATACGAACCTTAAGACGGGTGTCCCTGAAGTCTCTGTGCACAATATAACCGGGAAGACCGTGGAAATCACAGCAAATGAGATTAATCCAGACGATGTTGTAAAGGCAATCAGTGAGCTAGCAGTGTCCGGATTAGACAAAGTAAAGCAAAATTCCCGTCAAAGATATCACGAAAATTATAGTTTCTTAACTGGTACCTCAAGGCTGCTTAGGTTCGTCGAAGAGCTTGAAGTTGAATAATAAATTTATCTATTTACTTCTTTTTGTCCACTTAACTGTTAGCTATTTCAATAATGAAGTTGGGCACTATTTAGCATTTGGATTTTTAAATATTTTAATATTACTGAACTGCGGTACTTATGTTAAGAAAGAACATTCGGTGCTGCAGTTTTGGTTTTTAATCTCGTTATTCAATCTCGTGTTATTAAGCTTATTTTCTCCTGGAAGTATTTTCGCAAGGGTATTGTTCATTGATTATTTTTTTGTGGTCTACATATTGTTTTTTGAGCTAAGTCAAAAATCTCAAAAAACCATTGCAAAATCACGTGTAAGTATAACTCTTGGGTTGTATTTACTGGCATTCTTAATTCTTTCAGTGATCTCTAACACCTACTCCGCTGGCAGATTTAGTGGGTTTTACTCCAATGCTTTAAACTTTAGTGGTCTCTTTGTGGGTGTGGCCAGCCTTATTTACTTGGCTTTGAGCCGTTCCTATTTCTTCGTTTACGTGCTCACAGCTGTAATTCTGGCGGTAATGGTCAAGTCTAAAATAATAGTGGCAGTCTTGATATCGACGTGTGCAATTCGCTTATACAGGTATTCAAAGTTAGCATTTTGTATTATTTCTTTTGCGGTATTTCTAGCATTAATTGCTGTATACAGTTATCTTGATTTCGGTATTGTAATGGAGATTTATTCGTTAGAACCGGGTGCTATATTACACAGATTAGAAAGATATTTTGAGATTACACGGATTGGACTGTCGATCAATAATCTGGCCAATCCGACTTTGTGTAGTAAGTTTTTGGAAAGTACCTGTCTGACATCTGAGTCTTTCGTATTTGGGGTGTTACTCGGATACGGACTTCTGTCTGGTTCCCTATTTATTGCGATGCTCGTGTCGATAGCGCGGATCAGTGTACTAATTCCATTTCTTGTATTCATGCTGCTATCGGCAGGATTGTTTACGCCAAGCATTATTTTTGTTTCGTATAGCGTATTAAGAATTTTGGGTGACCGGGATCTATTAAATGATAATAAAAGTAGTATCAGTCCAAAACTCCAACAGAGAGTCTCAGTCTAGTATATTGCGATTATATAACTACTTGCTGCTTGCTAAATATAATGTTGAGTATATTTCTGTTGGGAATGATTTTTTTCATAAACTAATTGGTCGAGATAAACGTCTACGCGATATCTTTTGTTGGAGGAATTACCTAACATTTAGCTTCTTCTATTTCCCTGGTCTAATCAAATTCAAACCAATAGATAAGTGTTTTTCTAACCTGTGGGCGAGGAGTTATCTAAAAAAACTCAAATTATACGAGAGTAGTCCGCAGACAGTTCTTGTCTTTGAAGCGGGAGTTACTGCTGTTATGGTAAGGGAGATCATGAAATCTCCCCTAATCCCATCTATCCATTATCGGGTAAATGATCCTATTGATGCTTTCCGTAGTCCTTCAGCTTACGTTAGAGAATGCCATGATTATATTCTGAAGTCTGATATATCAGAGTTGGTTATAAGCTCACCTGCGCCGTCATGTAATCCAGATATAATCCATATACCGCCTGGATGCGAGTCTATATCAATGCGTCATACGGCTCAAAAGCAAATACTATATTGGGGCGTGTTCCCTATATCACGCGACAATATTGTTTCAATAATGGATGCATACCCAAGCGCCATAGTGAAGTATACAGGTCATCAAGATCATCAATTAAAAGGTACTGAATATTTGGGTATTTTAGCTCCTGAAAGTCTGTCGGAACTTATCTCAGATACCTGTATGGGAGTGATGATTTTTCCAGATGATAGATTCCATTGGTGGCTTTGGTCAAATAAAATGATGTTAATGAAAAGTTTAAAAATGCCAGTTATTGGTATGTTAAGTTCCTCTGCGCTTGATGTATATGCTGAATTCCCAAACGACACGCAAACATTTGTAGAGCATGGATTGATTAGGTTAGGTCAAGAAGTATGCGAACAACCTTCGACCGTTTTCCCCCATTATGATTGGGGCACATTTTCAAAAAAAATAATTGGTGATTGTCCTGTTTAATCTATTTCGTAAGTTCTTTCCCAGTACAGGCCTATTAGTGATAATAATTATGCTTTCTGTTTTGTCTGCTATTTTTGAGGCAGGAGTAATCTATTGCCTTTCAAGGTTTGATGATTTGGTCGCGGAGATAGGTCTTGAGAACTTAATCTATGGGCTGATTGCCATATCGGTTACATCTATGGCGAGCCGCGTCATAACGCTATGGTTCACTAACAACTCAGTACTTAGATTTACTTCAGCAATTAACAGAGAATTATATGGGTTAGGATGTCTCAAATCGTTTAACGGCAGATATAAGATCTCCGATTCTATTAGTCTAGCAGAAAAATGCCAAATAATTGGAACATCAGTCTTAGTGCCCGTGTTCAATGCAATTTCAGCTTTAATCATCGCTATGGCTTTAGTGCTGGCACTTATATACACATATGGGAAATTGACGTTAATCTCATTAGGTTTAATTTTAGCTTTTTATGTGATTATAATTTTTCTTATCAAAGGACACTTGCGCTCAAATTCTAAACTGCTCGCTAACTACCAATCTAATCGAGCAGGGCTAATTTCAGATAGTTTAGCTGGTTCTCATGAAATTTTTGCTTATCATAAGCGTGAGATTACTAATGACATATTTGGGAGTAACGAGGCTATTTTTGTAGACAGCGCATCCAAGGTGTTGTTCTTTGGTGCTGTACCAAGGTTTATTATAGAATCAATTCTTGTGGTGCTACTTATGGTCGTTGTTTACTTTAGCAGTTCCAATGACGATGCGATATCTATATCAGATCTACTTGCATTTGGGTTTGGAGGCATCAGGCTAGTGCCCCTGTTTCAGCAGGTTTATAATGGGTGGGCTAGACTACGGTCGAATTTTCAATCGGTACGTGAAGTCGTCAATTTTGTTGAAACTAATATTGATGTTGTGGATTCACAGAATATACCTAATTTCTCGATAGTGAATGATGATTACCTATTTACTTGGGATACGTTGCCAAACTATGTAAGATACTCGGAGTCGACATTGAGGTTAGCTTTCAAGAAAAACAAAACCACGCTACTTCAGGGGCCAAGTGGCTCGGGTAAGTCTACGCTGGTTAATTCATTGATACGAAGTGCCTATTTAAATAATGTGAACATTGGAGTAGTTACGCCTTATAACTCTAGATTTGGTCTCACTATTAAAGACTACTTTAAATTTTTTGATATAAAGATTGATTCAATATTAAAGCATTATTTAACGAAATTTAGATTAATTACAGATCGTGATTTTGAGTTATTTTTAGCGCTCGGCATGTCCAAACTGTCGACTGGAGAATTTCAGCGGGTCCAATTTGCTAGAGACATCATTAAAAAACCTAATCTACTTATCATTGATGAGTCTTTTTCGAATATAGATGGGGATATGGTTGATATTGTACTTAAGGAGCTCAAAAATCTTAATGACACACGAGTTTTAGTGATCTCTCATTTTCATCTTGACATCGACAACATATTTGATACGGTAAGGTTGAACTAATGCTTATTTTCTTTTGCTCTAGAAATAATTACCTCGTCTTAGAGGAGTGGTTAAAACAAAATAAATACTCTAATAGTGAATGTACAATTGTTAACTTCGATGTAGGCTCTTCTGAGTCCTCAATTAGGGACGGGAAACGATTATGCAGTTTACATAACGTATTATTTGAATGTGCCGATAACCCAGCTATTCAGGCGTGTTTTAAGAGAGCTGTTGAGATTGCCGAGAGTAAGGCCATAGACTGGGTTGTTTATCAACAACAAGACACATGGGCAATAACACCAGACTTTTACTCATTATTAGATTGCCGTTTAAATAATCTCGGTTACAAGGATAACGTTGGATTTGTAGGCGTAAATATTTATCATGATGATGATGATATTTCTCTAATTGATGGGACAAATAAATGGATGACTCCCGCCCGTTGCTTCCTTCAAAAAGGTGACGGTTGGTATCGTCGAAAGCGAGGGTCGAGGACTGACTTGGATCTCTATTTGCAACGAGATTTTGTTTCGGAGAGCATATTTTGGGTGGTTGGAGCATGTCACGTCAAAAGTTTTGAAGCGATAGAGGTTGATTCTCGCTTTGACTTTATTTTAGGTTTCGACGACATGATCTATCAAATGCTTTTAAAAAATAAATATCAGATCGTACTTGCTGGCTTAGATGTCGCTCACGATCAGAGCATGAAAGAAGGGACAGGCATACAAAAGAAGTCAACTGTTGCTTCTGCGTTGATGGTCAAGAAGTTCTATGGCCGGGTGGATTATGCAGAGGTTTGGAAAAGTAAATATGGGTTTGAGTTTAACTTTCAAAAGAAGATTTATTCGTTTAAGTTTGACTTGTTAGGACGTATTTTTAGTCGTTTAAATCGTCTATGCTTTCCAGCCGTATTTAGCAATCTTGAGTCTAGGTTGCGTTATCAATATAGAAATAACGAGAACGTCATTAAGTCTAATTTGACGGAAAAGTTTTATAATCATGACCCGAAAAAGGGTCCACTAATGTACTTGGAGGATTTATGTTAATTGCAGAAATTGGCTGGAATTTTATGGGGGATATGGAGCTGGCGGATAGTATGATTCGGGCTGCGAGTGAGGCTGGCGCTACAGATGTAAAATTTCAGTATTGGCGGGAAGACCTTCTTCGGGCGGGACCATGGGACGATGATGGTAGGCGCGAAATATATAAGTCTGCTCAACTTGATGATGGTTTAATTCTTAAGCTAAGTTCGATTGCTAAAGACTGTGGGCTGCGCGCTTTTTATAGCGCTTTCTCAAAAGAAGGTCTGCTAAAGTTGCATTCGCTCGGGCAAACAGTGATTAAAGTCCCATCACATGAAATTTATAATATAGAGTTAATTGAATTGAGTTTGTCTCTATTCGACAAAGTTATTATAAGTACTGGCGCCTGTAATGAAAATGAGCTTATAAGCGTAGCAAAAGCATGCGCCAGCTTCAGTGGCGAACTTGTGGTGATGCACTGCGTATCAAGCTATCCCTGTGCTCCTGAAATTATGAACCTTTCGAGACTTAATTCTTTGAAAGCTCTGTTTCCGAATGCTGTGCTCGGGTTGAGTGACCATACGTCTTCAGCGTTGATTCCAGCAATATCGGCTGCGTTCGGAGTTAAGGTAGTTGAAAAACATTTTACAACTGACCATGACTTGCCTGGGCGAGATAATAAGTTTGCCCTATTACCAAGTGAGTTCAGGGAAATGGCATTGAATTTCAATATGGCTTTGCAGGCCTGCACATATCGTGGGATGAATGCTCAGGATAGTGAGCAAGACATAATGCAGAACTATCGTGGAAGATGGGGTGGGATTTAATCTATGAGGTGTTTGATTGCTACATCTTTTCAAGGTATTGAGACTATAAAGCGTGAGTTAGAAGACGTTTTAGACTGTACCTATTTCCCTGAGATATATTTGCCCGTAGGTGGTTTCGAGGATATTGAAGTATTAGTTGTTAATCCAAATAATCTGAAGTTTAAGTTAGACGCGCTGTCCTTAAGTGGGTTAGTTAATTTGAAATTCGTACTGACTATTTCAACCGGTGTCGCGCACATAGATCTAGAGTACTTGCATGCTCGGAATGTTAAGTTAATTTCGCTCAAAGAAAAAACTCATCTGATGAATGATATTACTGCGACAGCGGAGTTAGCATTTCTCTTTCTTAACGCTCATGCTCGAAAATTAAAGTTTGCAATCAGAGAGGATTCAGTAAGGGATTGGGATTGGAGGCCTTTTGAGGGTAAGCAAATCAACGAGCTAAAAATTGGCATAGTCGGTTACGGTAGGCTTGGGAAATTATTTGAAAGTTATTGCAAGAGCTTCGGCGCTACGCCAATATACTATGATCCTTTTGTAATGGGCGGTGTGGATAATCAGGCTGAAATTTTTTCGACTTGTGATGTGGTGTCATTACACTCGTCTTTCACGCCGGGAATGGAGATTATCTTGAGTGCCGAGGTGCTTGAATTAGCTAAAACTCATTTGCATATTATCAACACAGCTAGAGGTGAGTTAGTTGATGAAAATGCCTTGGCCGCGTTCTTATCAAAAAATCCGGAAGCTCATTATAGTGCTGATGTTATAGCAAATGAAAGCTCCAAGGAAAATAGCCCAATTTATGAATTGTGGGGTGTGTCAGATCAAGTTACCCTCACTCCTCATATAGGCGGGATGACATCTGGTTCGCGAAAAAGAGCCTATCAATTAGGCGTCAGCTCTTTAATTGAGGAAATGGGGAAATAAATGAATAAGGTATTATCCGTCATTCTTGCGAGGGGTGGATCAAAAGCGATACCTCTCAAAAATTTAGCTCTAATAAATGGTATTCCGCTCTTAGCGTATACAATTATCGAAGCTAAAAGGTGTAAACATGTCGATGCAGTGTTAGTTTCGTCGGATTGTTTAGAAATTCTTGCAACCGCTTATCAATATGGTGCCGTTCCCATTTTAAGACCCGATGAGTTAAGTCGAGATACTTCAAGGCCTATTGAATGCATTCAGCATGCTGTAGCGGTTTATGAGAAGAACTTGGGCGTTAAGGAGATCTACCCTTTTGTTGTTGAACTTTTATGCACAAATCCTTTCAAAACTGCAGACGATATTGATAAAGCTTTGACAATTCAATTTGAAACAAATGCTGATTCTGTTATCGCAGTTATGCCATTAGAGGATCACCATCCAATTAGAATTAAAAAATTAGAGAATGGGTGTATCCGAGACTTCTGTTTGCCCGAAATAGCTGAGTCGCGCAGACAAGATTTAAAGCCTCAAGCCTATATACGAAACGGTTCTATATATTCCATGAGGAGAGATATGTTAGATAAAGGCATACGTTATGGTACAGATGATTCTCGAGCCTATGTAATGCCTAGAGAAAGAAGCGTAAATATTGATGAGCCCATGGACCTGCTGTTTGCTGACATGCTTATGACAAAAGTTCCTCGTCCTTACGTTACGCCTAACATGGGTTACGATGCAGCGCTGAAACTTATTAAAAAGGATTTTTCTCTATGATCTATATGTTTGGATATGGTATTCAAGGACGGGCACATGCTCAAAACTTACGAGACTCGGGTAGCGATGTTGTTGTTATTAATAGGAGTGATGAATATTTAAACACAGCTATCGAAGATGGTTTTACTGCCATCAATAGGTGCGCGTATGAGAGCTTAAATGATGGTGACATTTTATATATTTTGATTCCTGAAGAAGGGCATAAGGAGATTATTACTGAGTTAATGGGTAATGTTGATAAGGAAGTAACAGTTGTATTCGCTCATGGTTTTACGCTGATTGATGAGACTATTATTTTTCCTGATAATTGGGATATTCTTATGATTGCGCCACGGTATCCTGGTGCCCAGGTTAGGGGCCGATATTTGGCAAATCATGGTGTTCCAGCCTATATTAATGTTACTCAAGACTATACAGGCCATGCTAATGACACCTTAAATAGTTTGTGTGCGAAGTTAGGGTTTGATAAAGGAGGAACGTTAGATGTCTCTGCCGCGGAAGAGACATTGGTAGATTTGGCAATAGAGAATGTAATGGCACCCAGCTTTTTTATATTTGTCCAAAAGCTTTTTAGTAAGTTAGTTGAAAGAGGAGTGCGGCCTGAAGTTGCTTGTATGGAGCTTTATTACAGTGGGGAGACTGGTGCAGTAAGAACCGCAATGTCAAAGTTTGGACTATACAAAGGCTTGCAAGTTAACGCCTCACCGACTTGTCAATTTGGAGCATCTAGTTCAGCCGAGGCTCTTAACGAAATGGACTGGGTAGATGAATTTATTGATTCAAGATTGGATAGGATCGAAAGTGGAAAATTCGCAACTGAACTTAACGATTATCCGCTTACTAGCGAGGTAAAAAGTCGGTTTTTTGATTCGGACATTAGCAATAAAATAAGAGAGAGCGAAGCCAAATGTAATGTCATTTTTGGAGAAAAAGTTTGATCTTAGTAATCGGTGCCAGTGGTAACTTAGGGTCAGAAATACTTAGAGAGCTATCTGAAGATAATAAAAAGACTATTAGTTTAGGCCGTAAAGAACCGTTAGGCGTTGTGAACAATATCCATGTCAATGTTGATATTTTAGATTTAGAAACGTTTTCAAATATTTTAGACGAAGTTTTTTCCACCCATAATATTGAGGGTGTTATCTATAATTCTGGATACACGGTTAATTGTAGAAGTTTAGCCGAACTAAAAAGCCAGGATATCGAAGATATGTTGACCATCAATTTCAAAGGTTATTTAGCTTTATTACAAAAAATTGAACTTTTATATGAGTCTCTTGACCAGATGCGAGTGGTGTATATTTCATCAAATAGTTTGGTAACCCTCAACGCGTCAAATACGTTATATATTGCTACTAAATCTGCGTCGGAGGCAATCTCTTTGTCCACGACTAAAAGACTGGGCAAAAAAATAATAATTAATATTATTAGGCCTGGTCTCATGCAAAGCTCCATGACTGAGGAGCGATTTACAAAGGTTCGAGACGACATCATAAAGAAAACCCCATCAGAAAAATTAGTACTGCCGTCGCAGGTGGCTAGAACCATTATGGATATTCTAAAAAGCGATGTGTTGATAGGCCAGATTGTTTCAGTTGATGGAGGAAGGACGATATGAAAATAGTTTGTACCCCTCTAGGGATGTTTCATATTAAAGCAGAATTAGAGATCGAGTTCCCCTACGTTAATTTCGTTTTTACAAAGGGAATTGTTAGCAAGGCTGAGACGGAGGCTATTCTCATTAATGAAAATTATGCTGTCGTGGGTTCGGAAGCTTTTGACGCTGCCTTTTTGGGTAGAGCCAAGTTAAGAGCGATTGCTAGATTCGGTGGTAGTTTAGAAAAAATCGACATGTTAGCCGCGGCGGATAACGGCATTCAGCTTTATAACTGCAAATCGGCGGCGGTTGTTAGTGAGGTGGCTAATTTGACAGTTGGGTTTGTTATTAATGCTTCATATAATACTAACTCCTTACAGTTGTTAAACAAAGGTAGTGATTGGCATAGGCCCATGGTTATGGGAAGCGAAGCTGTAATTAGTATTTTCGGCAGTGGCGACATAGGCGCGTTAGTTAAGAAAAATCTTAAGAATAATGGTTTTGAGAATGTTCAACTATTATCTATGCGAAAATTACTCAAACGAAAAGACAAGGAACAGGAAATAATAGATATTGTCAAAAGATCTAATGTAGTTGTTCTTACTGCGTCCTATATGGCGTGGGATTCAGGGTTATTTAATCATGCACTCTCGTTTGGTACGAATATAAGCCTCATTAATACAGCAAGAGGTAGTTTAGTGGATGAAAAGGCAATCTTAGGTTACCTTGATGATGGTCAAATTCTTGAATATTTCGCTGACGTTACTACTACCGAGCCTCCTATTGGTCTTTCGCAAGACTTGATTAGTGACGATAGGACCTTTATAACACCGCATATCGGTGGATATAGTAAAAAAACACTTATTGAAGTTGGGTTTTCAGTAGTTAATAAATTGGTGGAGGGTAGCCGTGATTAATGTTTTTTGTACCGCACCAATTGGTCGATTTTTAAACGAATTAAACGTCCCTGATAAGATTGAACTCCGAGTAGATGAATATGCAACCGGAAGGGCGCTTGAGGAAGGGCTAGTTTGGTGCGACGCTCATATTTCGAATGCAAGGGTAAAATTAGATTCGGGTATGTTATCTAAGGCCAAAAATTTAAGGTATATATTTCAGCCCTCTATTGGTAATGAAAACCTTTCGGATTGTTTGCTGGAGTCTAATATTGTTATCGATGGCTTATGGAGTCAAGTTGAATTTAGGGAGAGTAACACAACGACTGCTGAGCATACATTGACTTTGATTCTTGCGGCTATGAAAGAGTTTAGGAGCTTGACTGACGATGTTGTAGACAATGGTTTATGGGACAATCGACGATATCATATTTCTGATTTAGCAGATGCTACTGTAGGGATAATTGGTTTTGGCGTTGTTGGAAAGGGATTGCGTCAGTTAGTGAGCGGATTTAAATGCAACGTATTGGTATATGACCCATATATTGATGATGATGAAATGAAAGACTTTAATGTTTCAAAGGTAAGTCTTGAAATATTGTTAGAGCAGTCAGATGTAATTTCGCTACATTGTCCTCTGAACAAAGAAACATATAAAATATTAAACTCACAGAACTGTGTCAATTTGAAGATGTCGTCTGTTATCGTAAATTGCGCAAGGGGCGGTGTAGTTTGTGAAGAAATGGTGAGCAAAAAAATAGCGAATAGTACCCTAAGAGGCTATGCAGCTGATGTTTTGGAGGGGGAAAATCCTCAGGGTGTTAAGGATCATAATCTGGTTGCTGAGGCCAGTCGAAATAAGAACATTATTATTAGCCCACATGTTGGTGGATCATCATATGTATACATGCGGAAAATATTTCAGTTGGCGATTGGTAAAATAGTGCAAGAAGTTGGTTAATTATAAATTTATAGTATCAAGAAAGTTCCAAGTACAGAGGTATATCCGTTATATTGATTATTATAAAATTCCAGCATCCCAAGTAGAATTTTATGATGTCAGCCAGTGGACAAGTGGAGATTGTTCCAATGATTTTCCTGAGGTATACAAAATTCGGAAGGTCCGTCGGCCATCTTTTTTAGATAAACAGTCTTTCGGCAATATACGACATTATATGGTTTGTATGTTGATGATATATCGGAATCTTATTCGACAGTTATTCAGTCGAGGGGACAGTCAGAGTGTCATTTTCATTGACCAATATTTTTCTCCTTTCGAGATTCTTGCGCTGGTTGAAAGCCTCTCTCGTAAAAATCATATCGTGATTCATCAGCATGCGATTAATTGTAAAAATCAGCTGGAACGTAGCTTTAAAAAGAACATTCTTGATATTATTACGCATCAATTAATAGCTATAATATTTAACTTAGGTTTTTTTGAGTTACGCTATATAGGATTCGCGAGCACTAGATATGGATATGATTTATTTTCTAAATCCTTCAGTCAAAAAAATGTCTATTTAGTAGGTGATATCAATTTATCTAAGCTTACTAAATCAAGTAACAAAGGGAGGAGAGATACAAGTCGAAAGGCTATAGGACTTATTTCTCCTGGAATGTATCGTTATTCTGTACCCGAGTTATTTCAAGCACAGTCTGATTTCTTTGAGAGTTGCGAATCGGTAATTAAAAATCAATTTTTGGATTTCAAAGTTGTTTATAGACCAAAACCAGGCGAACAAAGCGCGGACTTTCAAAAAGTTACAATCTGTGATGATAGCGTCGACTTTTATGAATTTATCGGTTCGGTGGATGTAGTTGTAACTTCTCCAATTTCTACTACTTGGGTTGAAGCTATTTTTCTTAGGAAAGATGTTGTTATTGTTAGAAATCGACCGCTGGAAAAAGAGTATCCAAAGTTGTTTGAACTGTTTATGTTATTGTCCCGTGAGTTACCAGATGAATTCTCGGAGTTAGTGGCTGGGAGTGTTTATTATATTACCAAAGACAATACAGGAAGTGTGATTCCATATCTAAATAAACACATACCTGATTTTCAAGATCCGTTTTATTTAGCAGGAAAGCTACAATGGCAAAAATTATAATCTGTGTACGCGCGAGAAATGAACAAAGATGGTTGCGGTTTTTCTTTGAAAGGATGCTCATTCAGACTGAGCAAGATTTTGAAGTTGTGTTGGTTAATAATAAGAGCACTGATTTGTCGGAGGCGGTCGCCCTGAGTTATGGAGCTACAATTGTAAATATTGATACCTACAATCCATCTAATGCTATTAATGAAGGTTTTGATGGTGCACACTCAAATGGTGATGCTGAGTTTGGCATAATAATAAGTGCGCACTGTATTCCAACAGATCAATACTGGCTGGAACGCTTGATAAGACCAATGGACGATGATGATAGTATAGTAGGCTGTTACGGACGTCAGGTGCCGATGAATTTTAGTAACGCTGATAATACTCGAGATTTACTCTTTAGTTTTGGTAATCATTCACATTATGTAGCAGACAATATTTTTTTCCATAATGCAAATAGTGCTATTAGACTTTCCTACTTTAGGCTAAATCGATTTGATGAAACGGTGGATCATATTGAAGATCTTTTGTGGGCACACCAAGCTATAAAAAACGGTCGGCGATTATTTTATTCTGCCGACTCCGTTGTGTGGCATTCCCATGGTCTTCACCAGCACAAAAATTCGAGTTTTAGATCGAAAACCGTTATGCAAGCGCATATTGGAATTACGGGTTTTGATTATCCGCATGAAGACTTGTTTGAGATAAGTAATTTAAATATAGCATTTGTATTAGATGGAAACAGTGATGATACTGATCGCTTTGAAAAAAGATATCAAGAGTTAGATGCATCGTTTGTATGGCTAAATCGTTCATCCGAAAATATTTTTCACGACGTTAAGTTAGCCCTCAATGACTTACGTAAGCAGGATGGAAAATTTTTTGATATTGTTATTTTTTATAGTGAAAAATATGAGTGCGTATCAATGTCTGAGCTACTGGAACGATTAGCTACGTTTTTTAATACATTTAGTGATGGCGTTATGCCAGTGATGGAATTAAATCACGGTATATGTAAAAGAATAAACTCTACAGAAGCAAAACTTCTGAATGATCCGTCATTCAGCCAGGATATGTATATGTCGAATATGGGCAATTTTTCGGTATTCTGGTCAGATGTTTTTGAAAATAAGTCTATTGGTGATGTTGCTTTCGTGCCCTTTCTGGGTTGAAGGTATGTTTCATTTTTGAATTAAACTTTTTACTCAGTCAGTTAATTCAGGCTAACATCACTTGATTTTACGGTTTTCTAATATAATTTTCTGTCCAGAATGCCATTGATTGATAAAAAGAAGATAATACCTTTCTTACCTAACTTATCGAGATTTATAATCAGCGCCATAAGAGGTGAATGCCAACCTGCTAATTGTTTATCGGTAATCCAGTTGGTGGCGTTTTTGATTCAGTTTGTGGTTCAAGTTCGATCTGCCGGCTTTATTTTCCAGCTGGTGGGAAATTACAATAGCAAGAGGACCATTAGATGGATCGTTCAACTATGGATAAACCGAAGATTTTGGTGACCGGCGCAAACGGATTTATTGGCTCTGAACTGGTAATACATCTAAGCGTGCTTGGGTATGATTTACGAAAGTCTATTCGCGGTACCTTGCCGAGTCGGAACGATAATAACTTTGTGTATGTGCCAACATTGGATGAGAATACTTGTTGGGGTCAAGCACTAACATCTTGTGATATTGTTATTCATCTTGCGGCTCAAGCACACTGCAATTCTGGTACTAAAGGTGCCGAACTATCCTCATTTATGAGGCATAATTTTGAAGGAACTATCAACCTTGCTCGCCAAGCTGAAAAAAGCGGTGTTTCCAGATTTATTTTCTTGAGCTCTACAGGAGTTAATGGTGAGCAGGTCACTGCTGGGAAAGCATACTCAGCCGCAGACCAGACCAGACCGCATGATAGCTATACAAAGTCGAAATGTTTTGGAGAGGAAGCGTTAATGGAGTTGTCTTTAACGTCAAATATGGATGTAACTATAATCAGAGCGCCAGTTGTCTATGGAGAGAATGCTCCTGGTTCTTTTGGCGCGCTTTGCCGGTCAATTAAAATGGGGATACCACTGCCCTTAGGGCGGGTGCATAACAGCAGGAACCTTATATCTATAGATAATTTAGTCGATTTGATTACTAACTGTATTGGAAATGTTGGTGCATCCAATCAAGTGTTTATTGCTAGTGATGGAGTACCCCTTTCTACGACTGAACTTTGTTGCATTGCTGGTTTTTTAGTGAACAAACGCCCTAGATTGATATGGCTACCAAGACAGTTAATTCTCGGTTTGGGCAGTCTCTTAGGGAAGAGAAATAAGCTAGAGACGTTACTGCTGGATTTCGAGCTTGATATAAGCAAAACAAAAGAACTTCTGGGTTGGCGGCCACCTTACAATCCGCTGGAAACCTTATATCGGATAATACCTATTAAGAATGATTAATGATGGTACTTCCTCTGTTAGTTATACAGCCTACTATATTTTGGCGCTTAGTATTTCGACAGCCTTTTAGACATTGAGAACACTCTTAAATCTCACACCTTACTCTTGTCCTCTATTGCACCAGATTTATCAAAGGAAGTAAAACGTTGAAAAAATTGAAAATTGTCGTTATAACACAGCATGATCACTTTGTATTACCCAAGAATATTAGATTATTAGCGGAATCGAAATTTATAGACTTAATGTGCTGTGTGCTAATCGATGGCAGTAATACCTTAGCAAATAAAAGCCTGTATTTCGTCCGCGGATTTGGAGCAGCTGCATCTATTAAAATGGGATTCAAAATTGTAAATTATAAATTATCAGATTTTGTATTTAAATTGACTAAACTCAAATATTTTAGGAACAAGCAGAGTATAAGTACTTTATGTTCCGCCAATAAGATACCGTTACTTAAGGTAAATGACGTTAATGCAGACGATCTAGGAATTTGCCTGGAGGGGATTGCTCCGGATGTGATTGTGAGTTACTCGGCCCCGACGGTTTTTAAGGACCGGTTGCTAAATTTGCCTAGATACGGGTGCATTAATTTGCATTGCTCTCTGATACCAAAGTACTGCGGGGTTATGCCATCTTTTTGGGCCTTGTTAGATGGGCAGAGAGCCACTGGTTGTTCTGTTCACACAATGGATGATCGTATTGATAATGGTCTTTTACTTGGCCAAGAGGAAGTGTCCATAGAGGAAGATGATTCTATGTACTCTTTGATCCACAAAACAAAAGCTGCCGGAGGTAAACTAATGCTAGGCGTATTATCTAAGCTTTATGAGCATGGAGCCTTCCCTGATTCTATAGTGGTCAATGAGTCAGAGCGTGAGTATTTTAGTTGGCCTAAAAATCCAGATTTTAAGTTATTTAGAGAAAGAGGGAAAAACTTAATATGAAAAAAATTGCTTTACTTTCTATAGATGTGGAGGAGTGGTTTCATTTGGATTACATTACAGATCGATCTTCATCATTTACGATGTTAGACGGTCTGGACCGGTTTGTAGAGTTTGCTGACAATGAAAATATACCGACAACTCTGTTCACGCTGACTGACCTGCTTCCAAGGCTGAGTGATTGCTTTAAATCTGCTATCACAAGTGGGCATGAAATTGCTCTGCACGGAACATCGCATAAGAGACCGCTGGAGATGTCTTTAGATGAATTTGAGGTAGATTGCCATAAGGGGATGAAAAGCTTCTATGAAAATTTGGGTTTTATGCCGTGTGGCTATCGTGCGTCATGCTTCAGCTTAGATAGAGACAGGATGGATATTCTTAAAAATAAGTTCGATTTCTCTTATGATGCTAGTCGTATGGATTTTGATGCTCACCCTCTATATGGGTCTTTGGATATGACTGGTTTCACAAAATTGGTAGATGGGGTTTATGTTGAAAATCGGGATGGATTTGTCGAGTTCGAATTACCCACAGTTAAATTTCTCGGAAAGTCTTTGCCAATTTCTGGTGGTGGTTACCTAAGAATATTCCCATGGTTTTTGATCTCATTTTTAGTAAGACGTTTTATTAAAAACAATCCCTTTTTCTCAATTTACATCCATCCTTTTGAAATGTCTTCAGCAAAGCCTCCAGTTGTGAAGGAATTAGGATTTTTAAATAATTTTAGATTTAAATATAATATTAAGAGTGTACCCACAAAAATGCAAAAGCTAGTGAAAATGTTGAAGCGAGAGGGCTACGAGTTTATGACATATAGTCAAGCACAGAGCTACTATCGTTCCATAGGGAGGAAATAATGAGTTTACTTAAGCTTATTGGTCGTCACGAGGTGCTATTTGATTTCGATGTAGCCGATCACAAGGATTACTTAGAGTCTGAGATATCTAAAGCACGGTTTTTAGTAATAGGTGGGGCGGGCACGATAGGACAAGCTGTAGTTCAAGAAATCTTTAAACGTAACCCAAAGGCACTTCACGTTGTAGATGTTTCTGAAAATAATATGGTTGAGCTTGTGCGCGATCTCCGCAGCACTATTGGCTACGGAAATGGTGAATTTAAAACGTTTGCGCTTGACTGCGACTCTGTTGAATTTGATGCGTTTATAAAAAATGAGGGCCCATACGATTATGTGTTTAATTTGTCAGCTCTAAAGCATGTTAGAAGCGAGTCTGACCCATATACACTTATGCGAATGATCATGGTGAATGTCTTCAACACTGTTAAGACGTTGAGATTAGCCAATAAGATGGGAGTTAAAAAATATTTCTGTGTATCAACTGATAAAGCGGCTAATCCAGTTAATATGATGGGTGCAAGCAAGCGCATTATGGAAATGTTCTTGATGCGTGAAAGTTTGACTCAAGAGATTTCAATGGCTCGTTTTGCCAATGTTGCATTTTCGGATGGTTCACTTCTACATGGGTTTAACCAAAGGTTCTCTAAACGGCAGCCATTTTCAGCGCCAAATGATGTTCGTCGCTATTTTGTAACACCGCAAGAATCAGGCGAACTATGCTTACTCTCCGGTCTGCTTGGAAATAATAGAGATATCTTTTTCCCTAAATTAAGTGAAAAATTACACCTGATTACTTTCTCTGAAATTGCAGTTCGTTATCTTCGAGAGCGAGGTTATGAGCCTTATGAGTGCGAGTCCGAGGACGAAGCCCGAGACAGAGCTGAAGAGTTGATCGCCAAAAAACAATGGCCTTGTTATTTCTTCAAGAGTGACACTACGGGTGAAAAAGACTTCGAGGAGTTTTTTACTGATAACGAAGATTTAGATATGGATCGTTTTGAAACTGTTGGAGTAATAAAAAACCAACCTGAATTTGATGAAGCTAAGCTAGATGACTTTATGAACGGAATTGAAGATTTAAGGAAAAAAGGGACTTGGACAAAAGACGATATTGTTAAATTGTATTTTGGGCTCTTACCTGAGTTTGCTCATAAAGAGACCGGTAAATATCTAGATCAGAGGATGTAAGAATGGATCGTTTTTTTGATATTTTATTTTCCTCGATAGCGTTATTGTTACTTTCCCCTTTGTTGGTGCCTATAGTAGTATCATTAAGGCTCACTGGTGAGGGTGAGGTATTCTTTTTACAGGAACGTATCGGTAAGGGCGGTGAAAAATTCAAGTTATTTAAGTTTGCGACTATGCTGAAAAATAGCCCAAACATTGGTACTGGTACGGTTACCATGAGGGGTGATCCTAGAGTGCTTCCAGTTGGCACGTTTTTGCGTAAAACCAAAATTAATGAGCTACCGCAGCTGTTGAATATCTTTTTTGGTGATATGAGTGTTATCGGCCCAAGACCGCTAACTACTCAAACATTTGGGGCTTATTCGGAGAGCACTCAGAGTCTTATAAAGCAAGTTCGGCCAGGCCTCTCAGGTGTAGGTTCTATTATATTTCGTGGTGAGGAAGAGATAATGCACGGTGCAACAGCCTCCGTTGACTTCTATGCGAATGTTATAGCGCCGTATAAGGGAGCACTTGAGGAGTGGTTTGTCTCGAATAAGAGCCTATATATTTATTTTGTGGCGATTTTTGTTACAGCTTGGGCGGTTCTTATTCCAAGCACAAAAATAGCGTGGAGAGTTTTTAGGGATTTGCCAGAGCCTCCGGCAGAGTTAAAGCAGGCACTGAATTTTACTGGCTAACTGGTGTGGCTCTTGTTGCCCGGATTTTATACTATCCAATTTCTAAGATATGACACGGCAGTCGAATCCGTCTGCCAAACCCCCTCTGAGCATTATCCTTTCAAGCGGCTCACCTTGCTCTAATAGATCAAGTGCTGCACCTACTCTAAATGAATGACCGCTTAGCGGTTGTTTATCGGAGTCTATTTTCAAGTCCTTTTGTAGTGCTTTTAATGTAGTGCTTATACTTGCTGGATGTAGATTGCTCCCAATATGGCCATGCCGGTTAATTGACCTTAGAATAAAGCCTTCATCGCTGATCATACTCCTCCACTCTTCTAATACGTCGAAGAGTTCTTGTGCGATGAGTAGTATCTTTCCCGTACCGAATTGATCTGTCTTTGAGAAGTTGAGGCGGATAGCCATTTTCCTGTTAGGTCTTTGGCAGATGTTCTCAAACAAAAAAGACACAGTACCAATTCCCCGTCATCTTTTTAGTATACTGTCGCCATGACAGAATCATTCGATCCAGCAAACCATCCTCACCGCCGTTTTAATCCCATGTTAGAAGAGTGGGTGTTGGTGTCACCTCATCGGGGCAATCGTCCCTGGCAAGGCCAAGTAGAGCAGGCAGAGCCTGAGGAATGCACTCCCTATGACAAAGAGTGTTATCTGTGCTCCGGTAATGTTCGAGTAAACGGTGTGATCAATGATCATTACACCGGCACTTATGTGTTTAATAA
>Ga0209816_1001167_pt1 | contig 19691 bp, 19 predicted proteins | sample CoawatmetaG01DNA_FD_187509 | JGI IMG/M metagenome (GOLD analysis project Ga0209816, IMG submission 187509) | Marine microbial communities from the West Antarctic Peninsula - Coastal water metaG017-DNA (SPAdes) (version 2) | ecosystem: Environmental > Aquatic > Marine > Coastal ... | reverse complement strand
CTACATGATGAGCAATAAAAAATTCTTTATCCATAATTTTTCTTTTAAATTTCAAGAAATAAAACTAAGAAAACAATATTTAAATGTTTACTTTTTTGAGCTCATTTTTTTTAATAATCTTCTTATAAGCCCTAATATAAGATTATTAAGCTTCAGATAATCCTTTTCTACTTGTTTCAAATGATTGAATAAACTTATAGAACTAGAATCAATTTTGATTTTATTAATTTCTTTATAGTTATTTTTTTTCTGAAATATGGCTCTCACCCATTCATCTCCATAAACCAACTCAAAATCATGTCTTTCAAATAATTTCACTAAATGCTTCAGAGAAAAGTGATAATTATGCTCAAACTGTAAATATTGTAAAAAATTGTTTGAAGACTCTAAACCCATTTCTTTTGAATAACTATCTCTTGCTTGGTTCCAGCCAATTACTCCTGGAACCTCAATAAAAACAAAACCTCCCTTACTAAGACGCTCAGATATAGATTGAACAACCATATCAAGGTCAATAACATGCTCAAGCGAATGAATTAACATAATTAAATCGAAGTTTTCTTTTTCTTTAATAGAGTCTACATCGCCTTGTATTAAATTTAAGCCCCTTTTTAATCCAGGTTCAAGAAAAGGTAGTGAAAAATCACACCCCATAACAGACTTTCCCAGGAAATGATATGGCATTAAGTTGCATCCATCTCCACACCCTATTTCTAATACTCTCTCTATTTTAGAAAATTCCCCATTTAATATATTTAATAAAAAAGAAAATCTTTTCCAAGAATAAGAGTCTAAAGAAGTTCTTCTAATAAAATTCTTCTCTGGATCACCCCATCTATCAGCTCCAAAATGTTTTTCATACAAATCATTAGGCTCTGAAATATAACTATTATTAAAAACAAAGTCACACTCCTTACACATAACTGTATTACAGAGAAATCCAACTCTATCAACCTCAGAAATTAAAAACGCCTCCTTAGAAGAGCATAATGGACAAGCATCATGGGACTTAATATTATATGAATAAGTTGAAAATTTATTTTTTTTAAGTTTTAAGCGATTGATTAAAAAATATTTTTTATATCTAAAACTTAGTAATTTTCTATTTACTTCCATACGTCACCAATTTATCATATTCAATTAAATAGTCTGATTTTTCATTATTTTTAGCTCGCATCAAAAAATCTGCTAATTTTAAATCTTTGGCAGTTTTTATAATAATTCCTGAGCTTTTAGAAACTGGATAGGTTTCAAACTTTCCACAAAATAAAGAAAAACCTTTATTCATATAATCAGATAAAAAAGCCTCTCTCTTCCACATCATTACTGAATAAACAAATGGCTGAACAGGATTCAGATCCTGAGTTTGAGCAAAAATTTCATCTTTATTATAATTAATAGATTTACCCATAAAGTTACAATGAACCTGCATTTCCTCCACTGTAATTAACGAGTCAAGATCATTTTTTAGAAAATGTCTGATTATTTTTGAAATCTCTTCACCTGTCTGAAAAGGAGCAATTGGATTAACCCAAACTACTACATCTGCCTCAGGATAAGATTCCATAAAATTTGCAACAACTGCATCACTTTTAGCTTTGGATGATCCAAGATCTTCTGGTCTATGGTAAAAATCAACTTTATAACGAGCGGCTATTTCACTAAAAATAGTATTCTCAGAATTAACAATAATTTTATCAAAAACGTCTGATTTTTTTGCTGCATCAATAGCATAACTAATCATAGGCCTACCATCTATCAAAGCAAGGTTTTTCATCTTAAGACGTGTACTGCCGTATCGTGCAGGAATCATTGCATAGATATGTAATTTAGGCATAATCAATTCTAAAAATTTAAGTCAATCCACTTATTATTCTGAGCTAAACTTTTATGAGCTGATTCAACTACAGCAGTACTAATCATTGCCTCAGAAAAAGTTGGACGATCTAATTGCATCTCATGATAAGTTAATATGCCAGAATTTATTTTATCCACATCAATCAAAAACTCCTTGATGCTATCTATTCCATAACCTCGCCATTCTTTTTTGCCAATTTTATTACCAAACTGAAAACAAAAATCAGGGTTAGGCTGTTCAAAACCATTATTATCTGATGTAATCATTATCCCTCTATCTTTTTGATTTGACTCAAACCTACCATTTGTTCCTACAAGTTTAATTTTTTGATCAGACATAGCACTAGAAGATTCAGAATCAATCCAGTTGGTTAATATTGTTTGAGTAAATAAATTACCATCTGGAAGCACCCACTCAATAAAACATTGGATCGAATCATAAGTATCAATCCCCTTATCTAAAAGCCATTTTTTTTGCCCCATAGCCATAACCCTTAATGGCGAAGCGCCCGTAACAAATCGAACTATGTCTATATAATGAACACCAAGATATTGAAGAATACTTGTTTTATCTGCCCAATCTTTAAAGATCTCCATAGGAATTGATTTCCGTTGGCTATATTCAACCCAACAATAAAGCAGCTCTCCCAAGTTCCCAGACTGGAGCTTATCTCTTATCATAAGATTGGATTTGTCATATCTTTTATGAAATTCTACAAGTGCATGCAAAGACTTCTGACTTGCCAAATTGACAAGTTTTTTTGCATCATTTAAGTTTGGTGTTAAAGGTTTGACTATTAGAACAGGCAGATTAGCATTAAGACAATCTTTTGCAACTTGAAAATGAAGATGATCAGGAACTACAATTATGGCGCAGGCTGGTCTAGGAATCTCACTTATAATTTTTTTATAAAATGAAGAATCCTTTACCCCAGGCTCTGGAAAAAATGAAACATCGGCACTGACGCCTGTTTCTCGCATCAATGAGTTTGATTTTTCCCTTAAAGCACTAGTATTATTTCCATTTGTTCCTACAAAAATAACCTTTTTTAAAGAGGAGTAATCTCTTTGCCATTCAATAATTGCAGGAAGAATTGTTCCATAGCCACTCGTTCCCCTGCCAGTTGAATACATTCCTGTACCAATAACTACAATATTCATATCATAAATCCATTAAATCGAGCCAACCCATCTCAGCATCATATTCATAAGTATATTTAGACCAAGATAAATTCTTATTTTCACTATACATATGATTTTCATTGAGCCAATTCAGGGCATATCCAAGATCTTTTTTAGAGGACACTGAATAAATTGGAGAAACATAATTTTTAACCTTATTATTCAGCATCTCTGACGCAATATGCTCATACTTATTATCAGGATCATACTGTATTACTGGAACATTATACTGAAGAGCTTCCTCAATAGTAGTTGAGGAGTAGCTTATTAAAAAATCAGCAGTCACAAGGTAGTCTTCAAAAAGTCCGTCTTCATATACATCATAACAATCAGATTGAAATAGTAAAGATTTTAAATCATCTAAGCTAAAATCTTTTTGAGAGCGAAAACGAATCGCAAAGAACAACCCATTTATTCCATCAACAGCCTTAATTAAATCATTTATATTATTTATATACTCATCTAAAGTTTCATATATCCAGGGCCTCAAAGAACCCCAACCTTTGGGAGTTCCTGCATGAACCAAAATTCTATCATTTGAATTTAATTTATATAAATTTTTCTTGAGCTTTAATCGATAATCCATATCTTGATTATTTTGTGAAATCATCAGTGGGCCAGTTATTATTTTTTTAGATATCACATTAACCTGTTTATCAAGAAATTTGTCAGCACAAGGACTTTTAATTGCTACAAAAGGATAATGAGAATTAAAAATTGTCTGAGAATGTATTGACCATTCCAGACTGGGTATAGGCTGATCTTGGGGAACATGAGATCCATGAGTGACCAATAAAGCAGGAATATTACTTTGCAAACAGATTTCACCTAATGCATATCCAACCCCAAGACTATGTTGAGAGAAAACTTTATTTGGCTTATGAACCCTCAATATCCTTTTAATACTATTTATCTCACCATTAAGATGGTGCATTTTTTTATTAAGCGTATTATCAATAAAATCAATTAATAAAATATTAATATTGGGTCCAAATATTTTTGTCTTTTTAGAGTTTATATTCAAATATTTTTTAATTTCTGTTACAGAATTATTTATTTGATTGTCGAAAATTTTATAATTTTTTGAGCTAATAATTCCAGATAGAGAAGTAAAAAAAAATATTTTACCTTTCAACATCTCTTTGACTCTTGTCTGAAGTGACTTTCGCTGAATAGACAAAAAAACAGTAAGATTTTGATTTACATTTTTTGAAATTTTTTCAATCAAATTAGGCATATTATAGGTATCTTCAAGAGCAAAAATCGATTTCCTATTTTTACTTATGATTCTAAAAAAAATAAATTGAATTTCAAAAATTAACCTCTTTAAAGAGCCCATTAATAAAACTATTAAATTATTTTTTTGAGAGTGTTTCTTTCTCTCATTGGTATAAAGGATTTCTATACTATTAAAATTTGCGTATAAAGCAACAATTTCATGTAAGAAATTATTAGCATGATTATTTTTGTAATTTAAATTTGGGATAGTAATAAACTTACTAGGCCCATATTCTTTAACGACTTTATCTATGATAAATAACATTGATAAAATATAGTTAAGATGAAAACGAAAATAAAAAATCCAAGTTTTCTCATAGGCAATACTTACATTTGCACTATCTTTAAAATTTAAAAAAGGACGAATTTCTTCTATTATCTCAAGTGACTTATTGTGAACATAATGATGACCTTGATTGCCAAAAAACTCTAAAGTTGTTTGGAATAAAATTCCTCGTTTTTTTAATTCTGAAGATACAGCAGGTACTAAAGAGATAACAATCGTATCTGATTTTATATAGCTTTCAATCAGATCAATTTCATCACAAGCCTCTATGAAAACTATGTTGGTGGACATGTTTGATTTTAAATTTTATAAAAGATTTAATTTAACATTATTTTTAATAGACATTTCAGTTAATGCATCAAATGTTGGCTGATCGAGTGGAATTCCATACTTCATCCTTTTTTCTGCACAAATTATTTGTGGATCTCCTGGCAGCATAACTGAAGCTCCCCCCGCTATTGGCTCAGCTCGAACTTCATCGGTCATTTGTTGCATATACTTAACAAATTCTTCTTGAGATATAGCTCCATCAGTTCGCATTACTATATAAAATTGACCTAAATTTCTTTGTTCTGTCATTTTAGTCGTAAACATTGCAGGAATTGATCTACCAAATGCCATGCCAGTATTAACTCCACAAAGAATATCCACCATAGAGGCTAAACCATAGCCTTTATAAGACCCTGTTGGCATAACTGCTGCTGCCTTATGAGGATCTGTTGTCGGATTTCCATCGCTATCAGCCGCAACCCCTACATCTAATTTCTTATCCATACTTCTATTAATTTTTACACGATTCCACGGAACTATACTAGTTGCCATATCAAGACAATATGGTTCATCATCTAAGCGAGGCGCCGCAAAACAGACTGGATTAGTACCAAAATAAGGTCGAGTGCCTCCATGTGATAAAATCAAGGCATCAGCATGAGTAAAAGCAAAAGCAATAAACCCTTCTCTAGCTGCTTTTAAAGCCATACTAGCCATTGCTCCTGGGTGGCTAGAATTTGACACAGCGACAGAAGCAATCCCTTGTGTTTCAGCTATATCCATAGCAACATCAATTGCTTTCATACCGGCAGCATGCCCAAATGCATTATCTGCGTCTATATGGGCTATGGATGGAAATTTATTGTTAATTTCAAAATTAGGCTTAGGGTTTTTTCTGCCACTTATTGCTGAGTCAAAGTAATGTGGCAAAAGTCTAATACCATGAGAATCTACACCTCTTAAGGATGTTTCACAAAGCCCCAAACTAACTGCATTAAGAGAGTATTCATCTAAACCTGCTATTTGAAGAATCTGCTGACTAAATAAAACTAGATCATCATATTTAATTTTATTAATAATGTACTCCTATGTATTGCATATCATCTAAAAAAGAACTTCATCCTTACCATGTTCTTTTGAATAAGAATTATTTGCCATTCTAAGTACCATTTTTTTATCCGCGCCAGAGTTAAAAAACTGCAATAACAAAGTCAAGTAAAAACCAACACGTGAATGCGCCGCATAGTCTTGAAAGAAGTCATAATTATCTAAAAAGATACCCCAATCTCCAAAAGAACTATCCTTATTTCTATTTTCAGAAAATAACTTAATTTCAGACATAAGGCTATCAATTTTATTAAAAACTACTTTTTGATCAGCCCATGAATAAAAATCTTTCTCAATAGATGATAAATCAGAATAATCATAAAAAACTGAAGGTTTTTTTAGAATTGCACACTCAATAATCGATGCAGGAAGATGCTCACTAGTTATCCCTATAATTAAATCTGAAATACGTGCATATTCTGAAGGCTTTTCTCCAAAAACATCAGCAATATGTATTCTACCAGTTTGTTTAGCATCTTCTAAATATGAACCAATATTTATAAGAAGTGAATTAAAGAATTGCATTTTTTTGGGTTTAATAATTAAAGCAATCTCTTCATTATCAATTACACTTTTAAGGAGAGAAATATAGATTTTTTCAAGTTCTTTAGTATCAATACTTTGTCTTTGCCAATTCGAATTAAACTCATGGTTTGAATCTAAAAACATTATTATGGTCTTGGCGCCATTTTTTAATAAATTTTTCTTAATTCTTTCTAAGTAAAGTGATTTATTTTCAGAGATTATATTAACTTGTTGGCATCCAGATATTAATATGTTACCTATCTTAGGATTATTCTTATTGAGAATTATTTCTTTTATTTTTTGAGAAGCATTGACTCCCCATGCAAAAAATATATCTGTAGGATAATAACAATAAAATTTTCCTTTTAAGGAATCAGGATAGGATCTTTGTGAAACAAATGAAACTCCATTTAATTTATCTAATGCTATTTGTTTAACAATTGTTTCAACTCCATACTCTGTATTATCAGAATGAATCCTAATATTTAACTGTTTAAAAAAAGCGTACCAATAATTAATATCATTGATTAGAAAAGTTACTTCATTAAGAAGCCATTTTTGAGTTTTATCATATTGATTTTTCTTGTACTTTTTTTTTGAATCTAATATACTTTTACCAAGTTGAAACCTATTTTTACTTTTCCAACCTCTAAGATTTACCCATTGCAAATTATTTTCCTTAAGTTTTGATATTATAGATTCTGAATCCTTCTTACCCAAAGAAAAATATACAACTACTGATAAAGGATCTATATTTGAATCTGGAAGCCAAAAAATATTAGATCTTTTAGTTAAATCTACCCCCTCAGTAAGAAAAACTGCAATTCTTGAAGAGTTACTGGAATCTAGTAAAGTAACTTTTTGATTATTTATAAAAAAAGGACTTAAAAAAGAACTAAAAATAGCTATAGTTTTTTTTACTAAAGGTGTGAAGTTTTTCCTGATTCTTTGTGGAAAAGATAATGAACCACTAGGGTCAAAAATTATATTATCATTTTTTATAAATGAAATAGTATTTAGTAACTCTCTGCATTTAAAGCTACTCGAATCAATAATGGTAACCTCATTATTACTATAATTTTCATCATCCCATTGTTTTATTGTGAGCTGATGTGCAATAGGTAAAAACTCATAAAAAATTAATTTCCTAAAATAGAATTCAATATATTGCTTGTTAAATGATCTAACTAAATCATCATAAACCTGATACTTTGAAAGAATTTCAATACACTCATCTACAAAATCAGCAGTTAAAGAATATGCTGAATTTTTCAATAAAAGGCCACTTTTATCTCGTTTATTTCTATATTCAAGAGAATTCATTTGTTTAAAATTTTTCAAGTGCCTTATTATATTCTGGCCATTGCCCAACATCAATCCAAGAATTATCAGAAATTGGATAAACGCCTACTTTTTCACCCTTAGTAATAGCGTCCAAAATTAATTCAGGCATATCGTAATTTTTTTCTTTAGGTATGTATTTAAATATTTTGGAATTCATTATATAAAAGCCAGTATTTACTAGGTGATTAGTTTCTGGTTTCTCAATAATTCCTCTCAAACTTCCATCAGAATTTAAATCACAACTTCCATAGGGTAGTATATGTTTCATTGTTGAAACTACAACTGTAATTAAATTGTTATTTTCTTTGTGAACTCTATAGAAATCACTAAGATCAACGTCGACTAGAACATCACAATTACTAATAAAAAAATTGCTATCGATAATATTCTCAAGGAGTTTTAAGCTTCCTGCAGTTCCTAATGGCATTTTTTCATCTATGAAGTTAATAGTATATTCTTTATCTAAATCATCAAAAAAAGCCTTAATTAGCTTACTTTTATAATTTAAAGTAAGGTAAATTGAAGTACTACCATAAAAAGTAAACTTATCAATTATATGTTCAATTATTGCTTTATCATTAAGAGGTATGAGTGGCTTAGGAAGAATTTTAGTAAAAGGCTCAAGCCTTGAACCTCTTCCTCCAGCCATAACAACAACAGGGATATTAACTTTATTTATAATAGAGTCTATATTCGTATAATCTTTAGCTGAAATACACCCAATAATTTTTTTACTATCTGAAATTATTGGAACTATTTTGAAATTATCTTCCATTAACATCCTTTCTATAGCTTCTTTACTATATTGATTTTCAACAAGAAAGTGAGGTTCTTTATTATATATGCTGGAAATTGGGTTATGCAAATCTGCACCACCAATAATACTGCGTCTGAGATCTCCATCAGTCAATGAGCCAAGTAATACATTATCTTTACTAACTACAAATAATGTTTGATCAGTAGCAATATTTAACTTAGACATAGCATCTACAATAGAAACATTCTCATAAATAACTATAGTATCTATATTTGTGTTAATTTTCATTTAGCCTCGTTTTAATAATTTTTCCAGGATTACCAACAACTAGAGAGTTTTTAGGGATATTTCTAATAATTACTGATCCAGATCCAACTACTGTATTAGATTCAATTTTTATATTTTGATTTACAGACGTATTTATTCCAAGAAAAACATTATTCCCAATCTCTACTTGTCCCCCAATTTTTGATCCTAGTGAAAGATGCGAGTAATCACCAACTGAACATCCATGTGATACAACTGCTAGTGCATTAATTACGCAAAATTTACCAACCTTAGCCTGGGTCTTGATTACTGCATTTTCCATTACCATAGAGCCATCACCTAAAGATGAACTTTTAGATATTTCAGCAGATGGATGAATTATAGATGGAAATTTAAAACCATAATGTAGATATCTTTCTATCAATTTAATAATATTATCGCTAGCTCCTTTAGTATTACCAATCCCATTAGCAATATAAGTAACTCCATCAGACTTAAGCTCCTCAAGATTACTATCTTTATATTTAGTATCTTGGTCTTCTTCACTACCAATGAAACCTTCAAATTCGTAATAATCTAATGTTTGAATAATTTCTAAAACATATTTAGCAAAGCCACCATTTCCAATAATTGCAATTTTTTTAATGAGCTGTCTCCATATGACTTAATATTTTTTTTGTAACATAGCTACTCAAATTTTCTTCCAACTTAGCATCAAAAATATTATCTACTTTATTGCATATTTTAATAAATTTTTCTGAGTTAGCTAAATCAATTGCATCATATATCTCAATACTTTTATTACTTATGCTAATAATATTATCATTATGAAGACGTCCTTTTTGTCTAGGTAATACATTTATTGCTGGAATCTTAAAGTTAGCTGATTCTAGAAGGCCACTTGATGAATTACCAATCATAAATTTTGCCATTGATAATAAACTAAAATAAGCGTTTTTACCAAAACTCTCAACATAAACTGATCGCTCACTATTTTTCTTAACCCAATCTTTAATAATCAAATTAAACCTCTTGCCACCAAAATCAGAGCTCGAAGATGTAAACACTAAAAATAAGCCTTCATAAGAAAATAATGACTCCAGAAATAACTCAATATCATTATCATACATTGCGGTAGGATTTGTCACTGGATGAAAAGAAATTACTACAAAAGGATGAGTAATTGAAACTTTAAAATCTTTATTAATATCTTCAAGACTAAATTTTTGAAAATTATTATAGTTTTCAATTGACAGAGAGCCAATTTTAAAAATATCTTGTTTATTTATCCCCAAGTTAATTAATATTTTTTTATGTTCTTCCAACTTTACAAAATGCAAATTACTCATTATTGAAATTGAGTGTCTAAATTCGTTATCTAGAGAACCTTCAGATGTATCACCCCCTGAGAAATGAACAATTGGAATATTAAGAATACGAGCTGATAAGGTTGCCGAAAGTATTTCAAAACGATCACCCAGTACCATAACCCAATCAATATTATTAGTAAAGAATTTCGTAAATAACTTTAGCCCTGTTGCGATAGAATTTGTCATTGCTACTCTATCATCTCCATCATCCAATATATCAATTTCAATAAGATTTTTAAAATTATCTTTTTGAATATATCTAATAGTTGATCCAAATTCTTCTTTTAAATGACTGCCTGTAACCAAAATACAAAGATCAATTGATTTCTCTCTCTCTAATAAAATTAAAATATTTCTCAACAAGTCATACTCTGAACGTGAGCTTGTAACACAACATAATTTGATTATTTTCATAGAAAATGTTTCCAACTAATAGGCTCATCCATAACAACATTGTCTTTTAATATATGGCCAATAATTTCATTTTTAAATTTTGGCTCTAAGCCATTACCAGGCCTTTTAATTGTGACATCCAAATTTTGTAAGATATGCCCTTTCTTAAAATTGTCGGCAAACACTAGACTTCGCCTTAAAAGCATTACATTTTTAATTTCACAATCTGCAGGTCTTTTTAAACCATCACCCAAGCAACTTTCTACAGCTCGAATAGATAAAATCATATTATGCATTTCAGGTAAGTCCATCGATACTTTATGATCTGGACCATTTAAAGATTTATCAATTGTAAAATGCTTTTCTATTATTTCAGCACCTAGAGCAACTGCAGCAAGAACTACATCACTACCAATAGTATGGTCAGAATACCCTACAGGTAGATCAAATTTATCCCTCATCGTTAGCATACTTTTAAGGTTAACCTGATCTATAGGGGTTGGATACTGTGAAACACAATGAAGAATTGAAACTGGAGAATTACTTGAATTTTTAATCACATTAATTGCCTCCTCCACTTCACTCAAAATACACATTCCTGTTGATAAAATAATTGGCTTATTTGTTTTAGATATGTATTCAAGAAACTCAAAATTATTAATCTCAGATGAGCCAATTTTATAAATTGGCATATTAATTTGCTCTAATAATTTAGCACTTGGTATGTCTTTTGGAGTAGATAAAAATAAAATCCCTACCTTATTGGCATAATCTTGCAACATTGAATAATCATCGTCATTAAGTTCGAGTTTTCTAACTAAATCAAGCTGAGACTCAAAATCATTAGTGTGATTTTTTTGATATTCAGCTTTTTTTGCAAAAGTAGAAATAACTCTACTAGCTTTAAAGTTTTGGAATTTAACTGCATCCGCACCTGACTCTTTAGCCGCAATTATTAATTCTTTTGCCAATGCTATATCACCATTATGATTAACACCAGCTTCAGCGATAACAAATACTTTATTCGAATTTAATAAATCAATTTTACTCATAATTTATTTTAAATATTTTTTCAGAAATTATAAATTCCTCTTCAGTATCAATATCAAAAGAATCTATTTCATTCATAATATAAGGAATAGTTTTAAATAATTTCTGAGGTAAATTTTGATCAAGGCTAGCTACATTAAAAATATAAATTGCTCCATTTGCTGAATATAAATCATAATTTTCTAAATTTATCTTAAATTTATCTTCTAAATTATCTTTTAAATTATGTACCTTTCCATGAGATATGAAACGAATATTATTTAGGGTTGATTTATTTTTTTTTACTGAAACTAGCATATCAAAATTATTATCTAAGGTTTCTTCTAAGGCACCAATAATATGCTCTGAAGTCCTCAGTGGCGATGTGGGTTGAAGCAATACTAATAAATCAGGGTAATATGCATTATTATTTTTTAATTGACTCAAAAAATACTTTATGGTTTCCAAACTACTAATAGAGTCACCTGAAACTTTTTTTGGCCTTTCAAAAGGAACTTCAGCGCCTTCAATAATACATGCATCAAGAATTTTACTATCATCAGAATAGCAATAAACTTTATCAAACCTATTAGAATTTATTGCAGAGATAACTGTCCAGCTTATCAAAGGCTTACCATTAAAAAATTTAATATTTTTATTTGGAAGTCTTTTAGAGCCTCCTCTAGCAAGAATTAAAGCACATATTTTAATTTCACTTCTCACTAATTATCTTCTCAATTTGTTTTAGATTCGTTGCCCTCTTTATTCCATAATAACTATAAACTCCATATTCATTCCAGTTAAATAAGTCTTTTATATCACCCTTCTGATAGGAGATGGAAATCTTGCCTAGTACTGAACTCTGAATAAGGGCTAAAGAACTATATCCCAATACGAATTTGGCATTTTGAAAGTCATGTAATATTGACTGATTTTCACTAATTATAAAATTACAGTCTATCATATCAAGATATTTATCAATATTTCGCCTATTTTCAGAAGGATGGAGTCTTATTCTGAGAGTTATATTGGTATCTCTACATATGCTAGAAATATCCCTTAACAAATCAAACTGTGTTGTTTTCGTTGTGGCAAATTCAGCCAGTCTAGCACCTTTAGCTTCCTCTAACGGGGCTGATAGATAAAGAAGATCATTACATTCACTTTCTACAACATCAAAAGTTTTATACTCATTTTTAAGACTTTCAAGATAATAATTAGTAACTTTGTTGATATTACAATGCTTATCAAGGCCTACTTTATATACTATTTTTTCAGCTACTGAATCAACAACTGTTATAACGTCAGGAAGAATTGACTCCCATCCAGGCTTGGGAGATCCAAATCTTTGTGCATAGTCATACCAACTATCCAGAATTACTTCAGTTTGAATATTAAGCTCTTTGCTTTTTTTAAGCATCTCATAAGTTATCTCATTTCGCCATGACATTGATAACAATATGTGTGTAAATTCTTTAGTTAAAGATCCTTGATAGTGATAATTATCATTAACAAGGCCCTGTTTTTGAAAAATTTTAACTGCAGGGCCTTTTAAAAAATATTTGACATTTTTATGAGGATTTACTTTTACATAAGCAGATAAAACCTCAGCTCCACCCGCATCATGAGATATAACACCAAGCATTAAAGGCTACTTTGGCTTATGGCACATTATTACATAATGATGGCCTGAAACTCCTCTATAAATATTGTCCCATGAGCCTACTTCATCTATATTGAAATTTTTAAAAAGCCAGTTGATATGTGGCTCACTATGCAAAATATAATATCGATGAGTAAAATCACCTTTAACTTTATTCATAACACTTTTATCATCATATTCATAAACGTTGTTTCCTAAGTATTCACCTTCAAAGCAATTATAGTTTTGTTCACCCATCATCGTAATGAGCATTTTTGCACCAGGCTTAAGAATCCTATAAAATTCTTCAAGTAAGAGTTGAATCTTTCCCTCATCTGCAAGAAGATAAACAGTTTGATTACTTAGCAAACAGTCAAAAGAATTATCTTTATATGGAAGTCGAAAAGTACTTCCATCCATAGTAGTTAACTCAGGAGTAAAGTCAAGTGTGATATTACGACTTGAAATCTTATGATTTACTTTATCAATAAGGGTTTCATCGATATCAATACCATGCATACTATAGCCATTCTTAGCAAGATGAATTAAATTCTCACCAAAACCATAACCATAATCTAGACATACACCCTTAGAATCTCTTAAATATGATGCCTCTAGCCTAACTATATTTTCATTTGGATAAGAATGATCATATCCTTGAGAATAAGCCATCTTATATGCATTTACTGTTAAATCATCTGTCAATTTACCCATTTATTTCTCCAGTTATTTTTTAGTTATTAGAGCACAGTAATGTTTACCATTTACATTACAATACACGTTGTTCCATGAGCCGATTTCATCAACTTTACAGGACTTAGGGAATATTTTAGAAAATGAATTTGCATCTTTAGGAATGTACAACTCATATTGAAGCTGAACTTCTTTATCCATCTCTTTGCCTGAAAAAGAAAATTTTTCTTCTGCAATTTTTTTACTTTGAACCACAAAGCTATTTTCTGGATGCAAAGTAGAAATAATCATCTTACCACCAGGCTTTAAAACCCTTGTAAGCTCATTAATATATAAAGTTGCAGCAGCTTTATCACCTAACATCTCAAGAACTCCTAAACTGATAACATGATCAAATGTTTCATCATCTTGAGCAATTTTATTATCTGAGGCTGCTAACTCTAGTGAGTATTGATTGCTCGGAACTTGCTTTATTCTACATTTAAGATCTATCCACTTGATTAACTCTTTATTAATTTCAACACCATGAACCTTATAACCTTTTTTCGTTAAAAAAATAAGATTTTCTCCATAACCACAACCGTGGTCTAAAACAAAACCAGGACTTTTTAAATGCCATTTTTCTAATCTTACTAAATTAATATTGGGATACTCATGATCATGCTCCATAGTGCTGTAAAGATCATTATAGGAATCAATATTGGTGGTATTTTTTATCTTTGTCATGCTAATTTACTCTAGTAAACTGGGGTTTTAAGTTTCCAACTTCCTTCTACCTTATGCCAAAGATGTTGAGTTCTATGTGAATCAGCAATTGCCCAAAACTCTTTCTCTGTTAATTGAACATACTCAAGAAATTCTTTGAAGTGTTTCATTGGTAATTCACCATCAAATTTTCTTACCAAAGCAACACCCTCTTCTCTTGTAATATGGCCATCTCTAATCTCATGAGCAGCATCAGAAGTTGCCCTCCCAAGACCAAATTTTAGATATGCAAAATAGTTATGGTATCCAGCAAGCTTATCATCTAGACTTGCATATTTAGAGTATGTACCCTCAGATCTTCCATCAGGCTCTGGTTCAAAACCTATATTTTCAACCGAATAATAATAATTCTCTTGAGGTATCCATTTCTTATAATAACCCATAAAATGATTTTCCATACCTAAACTATCAACTTCATCTTGAGATGGAGGTAAATAATATTGGAGATCACTTTTAGATATTCCATATTTAACCCAATCTTCTGGAGCAAAGCCAGAAAAATAGTGGTTGATCATATCACTTCCTACATTATGTGTCGCTTTTTTAGCATTTTTTTCATCGCCACCATACTCAACCTCACCATTTTCTCCATACATAACTAGTGGTATTTTGTATTTAACCGCTATTTGCATTGGAAATGCTTTTTGACCATAAATAAAAGGCTGAAATGGATCTCCAAGTTTTTCTAAAGAAAACTTTGTCATTTGTCTATGAGCATTTCCATTTGGAGTGCCTAAAATATTATCTAGTCCAGAATGAATCATATGCTGAAGATTTCTCCAGCCAACATCAGTGTAGATATGGGGGGCCCATGTCGCAGTTAAGGGCTTCATTCCATACTTATGCTTAAGCATATGAGCGACAAATACACTATCTTTTCCACCACTAGCTGGAACAACAACGTCCCATGATCCATCTTTACTTCTATGCTTATCAAGTAATTTAACTAACTCATTTTCTCTTCCATCCCAATCAATCTCTGTCTGCTTTTTTTCTGCAAACTGACAAGCACTACAGACGCCTCTTTCATCAAAAGTGATTCTTGGTCTTTGATTTGAAATAACACATTTAGAACAGAAAAAAACTTTTTCAGGCAAACCATATTTCTTCTTGTTATCAATTTTTGTTGGCATATTGCTAATTTTCTCGGAGTTTTTAAAAATAAAGATTCATTATATAGAAACTTTTAAAAATATTCATTGGAAGAATAATTAAATAAATCCTTTATCTATTAAATATTAATAAAATTTTCTAAGAATTTACTACCTAAAGTGCCACTTTTTTCTGGATGAAATTGGCACCCATAAACGCTATTATTCTTTATGATTGATGAAAAAGTATCACTACCATAACTTGTTTCAGCAATGTTATTGAACTCATTTTTTACTTTAACCATATATGAATGGACGAAATAATAATCTTTTCCTGGAAGAATACCTTTAAGGATAGGATCATCTAAAAAATTAGCATTATTTTTTGAAGGAACTTCTATCGAATTCCAGCCTGTATGTGGAACTTTAATGCCATGAGTAGGCCTAAATTTTGAAGCAGTGCCATTAATTATTCCTAACCCTTTATGTTCTCCAAACTCTTCACTATAGTCAACTAATAATTGCATCCCTAAACATATTCCTAATAATGGTTTTCCAGAATTAGCAAAATCTTTTAAAACTGATGTAAGTCCAATTTCTTTAAGTTTACTCATTCCAGTAGCATAAGCTCCAACTCCTGGAAGAATAATCTTACTTGCATTTTTTATTATTTTAGGATTGGAAGTAAAATTAGTTTGAACACCAATTCTTTGCAATGCACGATCAAGGCTTTGAATATTTCCACAACCATAATCAACAACAACAACAACAGACATTATGAGTCTCCTTGGTGATCAGCTGTGGAAATTCCCTTTTTTGACATAAATTGCTTTAGCTCATTAATAGTTACATCACCATAGTGAAGAATTGATGCAACAGATACTGCATCTGCCTTTCCATCCAAAACTATATCAACCACATCTTGCGAACATCCTGCGCCTCCTCCAGCAATAACTGGCACTGAAACTGCTTCAGAGACTTTTTTCGTAAATTCAACTTCAAAGCCTTTTCTAATACCCTCACAATCAATTGACGTAAGTAATATTTCTCCAGCACCCATGTTAACAGCCTCTAAAGCCCATTCATATGCTTCAATACCAGTTTGTTGTCTGCCATTATCTGTGTAAACTTGATAGTGGGAACCAGTATTAAAATTATCATTTTTACCTTTGCTAACTGTTGTATTGGGGTTTGATCGAAATCGATCATCTGGCCAAATTTTATAGTCAATAGCCACAACAATACACTGAGAGCCAAAATATTCCGAAGCTTGTTTAATCAGCAATGGATTTTCAACAGCTGCTGTATTAATTGAAACCTTATCTGCACCAGCATGAAGAAGCTTCTTGATATCATCAATTGAACGAATTCCTCCAGCAACACATAAAGGAATAGATAAATGCTTTGAAGCCCTCTCAACAATTTCAAATAGGTTATTTCTTCCATATAAACTTGCAACAGTATCTACATAAAGAATTTCATCGGCACCATCAAGAAAATATTTAGTAGCATATTCTTGAGGATCACCAATCACTCTTAATCCCTCAAGATGAATCCCTTTAATAATATTTGAGCTTTTGATGTCCAGTCGGGGTATGACTCGAATTTTATTCATAAAAATTTATATTAATCTAATCAATCATTAAATTGGACTACTGGGTACATTAACAACTCGATCATAAAGCCAGTTAGTATTAGTCATATGATCACAATAAAATTGAGAATTCATTTCTAATTGATGCATTGGTTTCCATGCTGGTCGAGTCATTACCTTATTATCATTTGTTATTTTAAGCATGAAATCCCTTTGTTCTTTATTTTCAGTTATAACTGTATTAAGCCAATAATTTGATCTAGTATTTTTTGGCTCAATAACAAAATTCATACCATTATCAGCCCCCCAGGCTTGATATTTTTTTGCAAGACTTCTCTTTTTTGTTATTTTTTTTGGAAGAGTCTCTAATTGAGCCAATCCCAAAGCTGCATTTAAATTTGGAAGCCTATAATTATAACCAACATGGTCATGTTCAAAAAACCACTTATGCTTAACTTTTGCTGTAGTACTAAGATGCTTTGCCTGCTTAGCCAAAGATTCATCATTTGTTAAAATCATCCCTCCTCCAGCCGAAGTTAATATCTTATTTCCATTAAAACTTAATGTCGATAATCTTCCAACACTTCCAGTATGATTTCCATTATAAAAACTACCAAGAGATTCTGCAGCATCCTCAATTATTTCAATATTATATAAATCACATATGTTCTTAATTTCATTTAATTGAGCTGGAAAACCAAATGTATGCATTGGTAAACAAGCAGAAATTCTTTTATTAGTCTCATTATTCCAGCAGAATCCATCCTCCCGAACTTCGCAGAAATCATGCAGAAAAGACATTAAGCTATCAGGACTTAGTCCAAGCGTTTGTTTATCAACATCAATAAATACTGGATTTGCCCCACAATATTTAATTGCATTACAGGTAGCTACAAATGTCAAAGATTGAGTTAATACTTCTGTATTTTTTTGGACACCTAAAATGAGAAGAGATAAATGAAGCGCAGAAGTTCCATTAACTAGCGCAACAGCATGCTCAATACCAGTATATTCAGATATTTTTTTTTCAAAATCATCTACAAACTTACCAATACTTGATACAAATGTTGAGTCAATTGTTTCAAGGATGTATTTTTTTTCATTACCATTAAATATTGGAGCATGTAGTGGAATATGATTTGAAGTACCATATATATCTTTAACGAAAGAAACAAAATCATCAAACATTATAAATGTCTGATTTATATTGCTTTAAATTATCTGGCTTTAGAATCCAATCTATAGTTCTCTTTAGGCCCTCTTTAAGATTTATTTTGGATTCAAATCCAGTTGCTTTAATAATTTTTGTATTATCACAAACTAGTCGAAACACCTCAGAATTCTTTGGTCGAATTCTCTCTGAGTCAGTGATAAATTCAATATCACTATTCATCAATTTTTTAATTAACTTTGCAGTTTCATTAATACTGATCTCAGAATTAGATCCAATATTATAAACTTCACCAATAGTCTTGTCATTCTCGGCAATCGCAAGAAATCCTCTACAAGTATCCTCTACAAAATTAAAATCTCTTGTTGGAGATGTATCACCTAATTTTATTTTTTTATCACCATTTGCTATCTGGGTTATTATTGTTGGTATTACTGCACGAGCAGACTGTCTTGGACCATAAGTGTTAAATGGACGCGCAATTGTCAAAGGAAGATTAAATGAACTATAAAAACTCAATGCAATTGCATCAGCTCCAATCTTACTAGCACTATATGGAGATTGGGCTTGAAGGGGATGACTCTCATCAATTGGAACATATTGAGCAGTTCCATAAACCTCACTAGTAGATGTTTGAATAACTCTTATTCCTCCATTTTCTTTTGCAGCCTGACATATATTAAGAGTACCCTTGATATTAGTATCAAGATAACTATTAGGAGCAGCATAAGAGTAAGGAATTGCAATTAATGCTGCCAAATGAAAAATAATATCAACATCTTTTGTTATCAATTTACAAAAGTAAGGGTCCCTAATATCACCTGTTAGCACTTCAATTTGATCTTTACAATTGATATCTTCAAGCCATCCCCAATTATTAAATGAGTTATATTGAGAAAGAGCTCTTACTTGATAACCATTTACAACAAGAAGCTCTGTCAGATGCGAGCCAATAAAGCCATCAGCTCCTGTTACTAATGCTTTCATCATGAATCTCCACTCATCAGATTAAGGAAAATTCCCTTATTTTCTATTAAACTCTTATAATTACCACTTTCAACTACAGAGCC
>Ga0209816_1001166_pt1 | contig 19692 bp, 17 predicted proteins | sample CoawatmetaG01DNA_FD_187509 | JGI IMG/M metagenome (GOLD analysis project Ga0209816, IMG submission 187509) | Marine microbial communities from the West Antarctic Peninsula - Coastal water metaG017-DNA (SPAdes) (version 2) | ecosystem: Environmental > Aquatic > Marine > Coastal ... | reverse complement strand
TCAATAAGACTGCAAAAACGGTTTGTAAAATTATTCTCATTTTCTATCTCCTAATATTTATAAAAGTATAAAACGAAAAAGGTTTATTGCGTTGAAGAACTATTTAAGTTGACTGATTTTTGCTGACAGATGAAACGCGTTAATAAACTTAGAATAGTAAATTAGTGTCTACCTCATAATTTATCAACAATTTTTTTGATTTCTTTTATGTGATCGATTGTTGTTCTGCAACATCCGCCAATTACAGACGCTCCATTATTAATCCATTGCACGACAAACTCTTTGTACTCATCATGATCTATGGGCTGATGGTTGTGATAATGCCATTCATCGGAATCACTAACAAAACCTTCTAACTTATTTTTTTTGTATATTGAAGAATTGGCATATATTCCAAAACTTTTTTCTTTTTTGAGTTTTTCAATTGCTAGACTTGCAGTGTCTGCATGAACACAATTCACTAATTGGCAATCAATGTCTAATTTCAGGCCTTCGCTAATTGCGAGGTCTAAGAGCTCGGTACTTGGAAGTCTATTGAGTTTGTTCCCCCTTGTGGTCCAGCTTAACCAAACTTTATTAGAAAAATTTTTTGCAGTTGATGCAGCAATTGTGCCTTCATAAATTGATGCCATTGTCTCGCAAATAATTATATCGACTTCATCTTGATAAACTTTACCCAATGTCTCATAAAACTTTCTTAGCTGTTTTTCTTTTGAACTTAAATCTGGCCTGAAAGTAACATGAATTGGAGGAAAGCATCCCGCAATCTTGGTTTGTGTTCCACATTTAATTACTGCTTCTTGACATAATTCTAGTGATCGCTTTGCTAAATCTTCATAGGGAAGCGCCGTTGGCTCTCGTTTTAATAATTCTGGAGTAGCTTGGTAATTTGATGTGGTAATTACATCTGCGCCAGCCTCTATATTATCAATATGTATTTGTTTAATAACCTCGGGGTTGTGAATCAAGCAATACGCTGACCATATAGATGTTTTAAAACTTGGGAGGTACTCGCCACGATTTTCAAGCTCGGTACCAAGTGCTGAATCTAATATTAGAGGTTTCATGTGATGTTGAGGAAATAAATTAAGCTTATTCTACAGTGACTGGGTATTTGGAAACAGTGATTTTATTTTTTGTCTTGAAGTGTATATTTAATCGCAGCAGATTTTTTCGGCATAAATAGAGTCAAACTCAAAAAACGTGCCACACATGATTCCACCAAAAGAACTTAATCTATTTCCTGCGGTGGTGTTTGTAAAAAAAAGAAAGAGAATCAAGGATAGAATAAAAAAAGAGTAAAAATATTTTTTTATAAAGCTAATCACTGTTATGTTCTATTCCACTGTTATGGAGTTGTTTAAGTTTCGTATTGGGGGATTTTCCAGTAAATATAATCCTTTGGGTTCTATCACATTCCCAGCCAAGCAAGCAATGCCGTAATACCCTTTAGAAAAGCACCTCTCAAACCCTTGTAAAAACTGGTTTTTTTATCTACAGACTAGCTACACTCTTTTTTGTAACCTATTCCGTTAGGGTGGAGCAATCTCTAAGTGGCATTCCAATCCCTACCTAAACAAAATTCAACTTGTCGCTGATTGAATACACCTAATGGCTTTTCATTAAGTTCAAAGAAATGTTGATCATATTCTTCGGAATGCCAATGATCCCAATCTCTCTGAAAATTTGTCTTTAGAAATCTTGCATTAGCAGTTCTTCCATCAACAACCACTAACGTACCTGGAGCTAGGAAATGCTCAATAGCTAATATGTCAGCAGACATCGGCATCCTATCAGGATGATTGGTTGATAAGCCTCTGATATCGTCTTTTACAGAAAACTGATCAGGCGCATCTAGATAAATAAAATCTGGACTAATATTTGGTATATCTTTGTAATAAGTGCATATTCTAGAATTGAATGTGCCAATCTCACATGGACAAAAGTGAAATTTAGTATTCTTTAGGTCTGGAAACTCAGCTTTAACTGAATCAATCCACTCTTTATTGTTATCAATTGAATGACATTCGAAGGGATTAGCTCTTCTAAGATTTTCAGCAACAAATTTTTGATGTTCTGATTTGTTAATTGACAATGCATGATCAAATACTTTTGAACTTTTCCCAACACCTATTTCTAGAATTGTTGTCACCTTCCTTGAAATGATTAAATGATGAAGTCGGATTAAATCATCTAGCTCAACAGAAAAAGGACCTTCGTTTTTAGAATCTACATTCCCATAAATAGAAGGAGTTTTTTTTTCGATTTCACCATAGGTATCAAGGTCAATGTCAAAAAATTCATGTATAGGATGTTTTATAAGATAGTTTTCATAATCGAGATTTTGAAATAATGAATTTTTCATAAGTGCTACTATTTTTTATTAAAGAATTTGTTATAGTTTATTTTTAGTAAGTTACTAAAAAAAAGTATTATATATGCTTATTAGCCAAAGTAAGTTGTTTAAATAAATATTGTTTTCAAAGAAACAACAACTAAAAAAGTAACTCAAATTCGTCCAATCATCCTGTGCTGCTTTGTGCCCTTTCTAGTTACTAAGATATAAAGATATAAAGATCAAGTGGAACTGCAAGCAATGCTAACGTTGCATGAGCATAAATTATTTGCATTTTTTATACCACAATTCACTGTTCGAACTTACTCGACAGTGACCGACTTAGCTAAGTTCCTTGGTTGATCGAGGTCTGTGCCTCTTTGACATGCTACTTGATAAGCAAGAATTTGAAGTGGGATAGTGTAAATAATGGGCGCTAATAATTCGCTGCACTCTGGCATCTGAATAAAGGCTCCTCTCTCAATATTAATTTTAGAATTGCCGCCACCAAATACATACAATGTTCCGCCTCTGGCTTTTACCTCTTCTAAATTAGAAACCAACTTTTCTGTCAGAGTGTCCTCTGGAGATAATGCCACCACTGGAATTTGGTCGTCCACTAGAGCTAACGGCCCATGCTTTAACTCGCCTGCTGGGTACGCTTCTGCATGAATATATGAGATTTCTTTTAGCTTTAGTGCGCCCTCTTGAACGATCGGAAAGAACATTCCTCTGCCTAAAAATAGAGCATTGTGCTTGTCAGCAATATTTGGAACAATTTTTGAAATTTCATCTGAAAGCTTTAGGGTTTCTTTGATCACCGCGGGCAAGGCTCTAAGCTCATTGGCTAAATTTTTTCTCAGGTCTTTGTCTTGATCTAAACTTTTTGCTATCGACATAGCTAGCAACATGAGTCCGGCAAGCTGCGTGGTAAAGGCTTTCGTTGAAGCAACGCCTATTTCCGGTCCAGCATTTGTAAATAGCACGTGCTCAGACTCTCTTGCTAGGGAGCTGGTCGGAACGTTACAAATTGAAAGAGTGCTTAAGTAGTCTTTTTCTTTTGCGTATCTTAAGGCCGCAAGAGTATCTGCTGTTTCTCCAGACTGAGAGATAGTCACAAACAAAGTGCTGTCTTCTACTAGTGGCTCTCGATAACGATACTCGCTGGCAAAATCGACATAACACGGAATTTTAGCAATTTTTTCAAACCAAAATCTGCCAACTTTTCCTGCATGAAGGCTGGTACCACATGCAACAAACTGTATACGCTTAATTTTGCTGAAGACCTCTGATGATCCAAGTCCAAAGATATTATCTAGAACATCGTCATCACCCAGCTTGCCATTAATGGTATTAGCAACTGCGTCTGGTTGTTCGTAAATTTCTTTTTCCATGAAGTGAGAATACTCACCCTTCGTCACTGCATTAACTGCAATATCAATTTCGGTAATCTCTCTTGTCACCTTAGAATCTTTAGATGTGTAAACTTGATAGGTCTCTTTATCTATTTCTGCTACGTCACCGTCTTCCAAAAATACAAATTGATTAGTAAGTTGAGATAGAGCTAAAGGATCGGAAGCTGCAAAATTTTCTTCTATGCCAACACCAATTAACAGAGGGCTTTTGTTTCTTGCAACTACAAGTCTATTTTTATCATCAGTGTGAATAGCTGCAATAGCATAAGCTCCCTCCAGCTCTTTGATTGCGTCATGCATAGCGTCTAATAGGTTGCCTGAAACTTTGAAATGCTGATGCAATAAATGAGCAATTACTTCTGAGTCAGTCTCAGAGGTAAATTCATATCCACTGGTAGTAAGTTGGTCTCTTAGCTCAAGATAGTTTTCAATGATTCCGTTGTGAACAATATGAATCTCTTCACTAGAGGCATGAGGATGAGCATTTTCTTGGGATGGTTTGCCGTGAGTGGCCCAGCGAGTATGCGCGATTCCCAGTTTACTTTTGGGACGCTCTTGAATCATTCCGTCTTCAAGTAGCTTAACTTTTCCAAGGGTTCTAAGATTGAAAATACTGTCTTTTTGATGAAGGGCTATTCCAGCTGAATCATAGCCTCGATATTCCATTTTATGTAAGCCTTGAACCAATAACTTGCCAACGTTACGAGATGAGGCTGCGCCTATAATTCCACACATATTATTTTTTGTTTTTTGCCCAGTCTTCTTTGATGACTTGTTTGCCTCTGGCTACGGCCAAAGATTCATCTGGAACATCCTTTGTTATTACAGAACCAGCTCCAACGTATGCTCCTTTACCGATATTAACAGGGGCAACTAAGGAAGAATTTGTTCCTATAAAGCTGTTATCTCCAACGGTAGTTTTATGTTTGTTTGTGCCGTCATAATTGCAGGTAATGGTTCCCGCTCCAATATTTGCGTTATCACCTATGTCTGCATCACCGAGGTAGGCTAGATGGTTTGCTTTGGCGCCTTGGCCGAGTTTCGTTTTTTTTGTTTCTACAAAGTTACCAATTTTAGCATTGTTGCCAATCTCAGAACCCTCTCTAATTCTTGCATAGGGTCCTATGCTGCAATTAGATCCAACCATTGCAGAAGATAAGTGAGAAAAGGCCTCAATAACTGAGTTATCTCCAATGGTGACATCACAAAGAATAACGTTGGATTTAATCGTTACATTTTCTCCAAGGATAATCTTGCCCTCAAGAATAACATTCACATCTATGCTGCAATCTTTGCCGGCAGAAACTTCTCCACGAAGATCAACGCGCGATGCGTCCATGAGGGTGATGCCTTGGTCTAGTAATTTTTTAGATTTCATATTTCTTAAAATAGTCTCAAGCTGGTGGAGTTCTTGTTTATTGTTTGCTCCTAAAACCTCATTTGGATTTACTTGAATACAATTTATTTTAACCCCTTTTAGGTAAAGTATCTCAACCAGATCTGTAAGATAGTACTCACTAGCAGCATTATTGTTATTAATTTCTTCTAGGGCCGTGACAAGAATCCCCCCATTAACAATAATGATTCCAGTGTGAACCTCGGGTATTTTTCTCTCTTCGTCTGATGCATCCTTTTGTTCGGTAATTTTAATAGCATGTCCTGCGGCATCCTTTATTACCTTTCCATAAGGCATTGGATCGTCTGGCATCATGGACAATAAGCAGCAATCACCTGGCTCATGAATTAATGCTTGAATTGTTGCTTCTTGAATAAGAGGAACATCCCCATAAAGAATTAAAATTTTCTGGTCTGGTGCTATTAAATGGGAAACTTGTTTAACCGCATGACCTGTTCCAAGCTGCTCGTCTTGATCTACTATGCTCACATTGGGATAGGATAGGTGAATAAATTGCTTGAGAACTTCTTTTTTATAGCCTGCTACCAAAGTAATATGATCGCTAACTTTTTGAGCTGTATCTAGAACATGAGATATGATTGTTTTACCGCCAATTGGCTGCATAACCTTTGGAAGATTAGTATTCATCCTTGTGCCTTTACCAGCTGCAAGAATAATTGTATGAATAATCAATGAACTTAAAAATTAAAGTTGATACAAGTACCTTACTTGTTTTTTCTTAATTTTTGAATGGTTTTGATTCTTGCTGCCGCTTCAGCAAGCTGGGCTGCTGCCTTGGTATAATCAAGAGTTGATTCTTGATCATGCATATTTTTTTCAGCTTGTTCTTGGGCTTTAATTGCCTCTGCCTCATCCATAGAATCAGCTCTTTCTGCGCGATCAGATAAAAAAGTCACAATATCTGGTTGAATTTCAATAAAGCCACCGGAGCAAAAAAATGTTTGCTCGTCGTCTCCGTTTTGAACCCTAACTGGTCCAGGGGCTAATCCAGTAAGAAGTGGCGTATGCCCAGGAGCAATACCAATCTCTCCAAGAGATCCGGTTGCAAAAACCATAGTGCCTTCACCAGAATAAATTTCTTCGCTTGATGAAACTATACTGACTTTAATCGTAGACATTATTTATAGGTTATAAAGTTTTAGCTTTTTCAACCACTTCTTCAATGGAACCAACCATGTAAAAAGCTTGCTCAGGAAGATCATCGTAATCTCCGGCTAAAATTCCTTTAAAGGATTTGATGGTATCTTCTAATTTCACGTATTTTCCAGGAGAGCCTGTAAATACCTCAGCAACAGTAAAAGGTTGTGACAAGAATCTTTCAACCTTTCTTGCTCTTGATACTGCTAGTTTGTCTTCTTCAGACAATTCATCCATACCTAAAATGGCAATAATATCTTTTAATTCTTTGTATTTTTGTAAAACACCTTGAACGCCTTGGGCAACATTGTAATGTTCTTCACCTACAACCAATGGATCAAGCTGCCTGCTTGTAGAATCCAATGGATCCACAGCTGGGTAAATTCCTAGCTCAGCAATTTGTCTTGACAGCACAACTGTTGCATCCAAATGAGCAAATGTTGTCGCTGGAGATGGATCTGTTAGATCATCTGCAGGCACATACACAGCCTGAATGGATGTAATAGAGCCGTCTTTTGTTGAGGTAATTCTTTCTTGAAGCGCGCCCATTTCTTCAGCAAGCGTAGGCTGATAACCAACAGCTGATGGCATTCTTCCAAGCAAAGCTGATACCTCTACTCCAGCCAAAGTATATCTATAGATGTTATCAATAAATAACAGAACGTCTCTTCCTTCATCTCTGAATTTTTCAGCCATTGTAAGACCCGTTAATGCAACTCTTAATCTGTTTCCAGGAGGCTCATTCATCTGACCATAAACCATTGCTACTTTTGATTCGCTTGGTTTTTCTACATTAACAACACCAGATTCCTGCATTTCGTAGTAGAAATCATTTCCTTCTCTTGTTCTTTCTCCCACACCAGCAAATACAGATAGGCCTGAGTGCTCGGTAGCAATGTTATTAATAAGCTCCATCATGTTTACTGTTTTTCCAACGCCGGCTCCACCAAACAGCCCAACTTTTCCACCTTTGGCGAACGGGCATATTAAGTCAATAACTTTAATTCCTGTTTCAAGTAGATCGTCCGAGAGCGACTGATCCATATAGCTTGGAGGCTTTCTATGAATTGGCATGGTTTCTTCGGCGCCGATAGGGCCGCACTCATCAATAGGGTTACCCAATACATCCATGATTCTGCCAAGCGTTTTTTCTCCAACAGGGACTGAAATAGGCGCATTGGTTCTTGTAACTGAAAGGCCTCTTTTGAGTCCCTCAGTTGTGCCCATGGCAATAGCTCTAACGATTCCATCACCAAGTTGCTGTTGAACTTCAAGCACTGTTCCAGTATCTGAAATTACTATGGCCTCATAGACTTTAGGGATGTTAGTTTTTTCAAACTCAACATCGATAACCGCTCCGATAATTTGTGTTATTAAACCGTTACTCATTTTTTTCTCCTTAAACAGCAGCTGCTCCGCCAACTATCTCAGATAATTCTTGAGTAATGGCTGCTTGTCTTACATTGTTATATAAAAGTTCTAATTCTTTAATCAAATCCCCTGCGTTCTCGGTAGCATTTTTCATTGCCAACATCTTTGCCGCTTGCTCACATGCATTGTTTTCTACAACAGCATGATAAATAAGAGACTCGATGTACCTTGTCATTAAGCCTTCTAGCAATTCCTTTGCCTCAGGCTCATAAATATAGTCCCAGTGAGTTGAAGTCAATCCATCGTCTTCTATCGCTGGAAGAGGAATGAGTTGTTGAACGCCTGGTTGCTGGGTCATGGTGTTCACAAACTTATTGCTGCATATATACACCTGATCTATTTCATTGTCTTTGTGAAGATCAAGCACAGTTTTTGTTAGGCCTATTAACATATCTGGATCGGGCTTATCTCCAAGCTTTTGAACATTCGCCACCACATTTCCGCCGACAGTTTTAAAGAAATTTGCTGCTTTTACACCAATTAATGCGAAGCTCGATTCAACACCTTGATTATTCAGCTCTGCAGCTTTTTGAATAACATTCTTAAATAAGTTGATATTTAATCCACCACACAAACCCTTGTCTGAACTAACAACTATAAAGCACGCTTTTTTTGCTTCTCTGTTTTCATAAAAAGGATGTGAATACTCTGAGCTTGATGTTGCGATATGCGAAATAACCTCTTTGATTTTCTCAGAATAAGGTCTTCCAAGCTGCATTTCGCTTTGGGTTTTTCTAATCTTACTGGCGGCAACCATTTCCATAGCAGCAGTAATCTTTTGCGTGCTTTTTATGCTCGCAATCTGCTTTCTAACTTCTTTGGTATTTGCCATGGTCTATCTAAATTAAAACGTTTGCGTTTTTTTAAATTGCTCTACAACTTCTGTAAATTGCTTCTCAATGTCATCATTCCAATCACCTGTATCATTGATGCTTTTTTCTAGATCAGGTTTTTCAGAGGTAAAAAAGCTATGGAGGGCTTCTTCGAAGGTTCCTATTTTTTCTACTTCTACGTCGTCCATAAAACCTCTATCAGCGGCAAAAATACTCAAAGATTGTTGAGCAACACTCATAGGCGCATATTGTTTTTGTTTTATGAGCTCGGTAATTCTTTGGCCTCTTGCTAGCTGTGCTTTAGTTGCCTCATCTAGATCAGATGCAAATTGTGAGAAGGCAGCAAGCTCTCTATATTGGGCCAAAGCTGTTCTAACCCCGCCACTTAATTTTTTCATGATCTTGGTTTGCGCTGCACCACCAACTCGAGACACAGAGATGCCTGGATTAATCGCTGGTCTTACACCTGAATTAAATAGATCTGTTTCGAGAAATATTTGTCCGTCTGTAATAGAAATTACGTTTGTTGGAACGAATGCTGAAACATCTCCGGCTTGAGTTTCAATAATCGGCAATGCGGTTAATGAGCCGGTTTTACCTTTCACTTTTCCATTGGTTGCTTTCTCAACATAGTCTGCGTTCACTCTTGCAGCTCTTTCCAACAATCTTGAATGAAGGTAGAACACATCTCCTGGATAGGCCTCTCTTCCTGGAGGTCTTTTAAGTAATAGTGAGACCTGTCTATAAGCTACTGCTTGTTTGGATAGATCATCATAAACAATAAGTGCGTCCTCGCCTTTGTCTCTAAAATATTCACCCATTGAACAACCAGAATATGCAGATAGGTATTGCATAGGAGCTGGATCAGACGCTGAAGCAGATACAATAATCGTGTGCTCTAAAGCTCCATGCTCTTCTAGTTTTTTGACTACATTTACAACTGTGGACTGCTTTTGCCCAATCGCAACATAAATACATTTGATGCCTGTGCCTTTTTGATTGATGATTGCGTCGATCGCAACTGCAGTCTTTCCAGTCTGCCTGTCACCGATAATTAATTCTCTTTGGCCTCGACCAATTGGCACCATAGCATCAACAGCCTTTAGTCCAATTTGCACAGGTTGATCTACTGATTGTCTCGCGATTACGCCTGGCGCAACCACTTCTACTGGCGCTGTTTCCTCTGTTTTAATTTCGCCTTTGCCATCAATTGGGGCTCCCAAAGCGTCGACCACTCGACCTAACAAAGCCTCTCCAACAGGAACCTCTAATATTCTGCCCGTACATAATGCTTTTTGACCCTCTACTAGCCCTAGGTAATCACCCAAAACCACAGCTCCAACAGAGTCTTGTTCTAAATTAAGAGCCAGTCCAAGAACACCGTTCTCAAACTCGATCAGCTCTCCGTACATAACGTCGCCCATTCCATGGATTCTAACAATACCGTCAGATACGCTAACAATAATGCCCTCATTTTTTCTTTCTGCTGAAAGGTCTAGTCCCGCAATCTTTTCTTTCAAAACGCTGGATATTTCTGATGGATTTAATTGACTCATTTTTTTACCTTAAAAATTTAATTGGTTTACTAATTTTTTGACTTTACCTCGAATGGAGAGATCTAGTGTTTCATCCCCAATCTTTATAGAAAGCCCACCCATAATAGATGAGTCTTCTGAAAACTCTATTATCGAACCTTCGCCATAAGAGGCAGAAAGTTTTTCTACGATCGCTGCTTTATTTTGATCAGAAGGTTGGTTTGCAACATTCACAACGATTGAACTTGTTTTATTGTGCTCTTCTAAAAGCTCTTGGTAGCTTGTATAAATTGCTTCGATAAGATTTAGCCTTTTGTTCTCAGCAAGCAGTTCAATCATCTTTGTAGAAATGTCGCCCATCTCATCCTGAAGAAGGCTAACTATTGTTTCTGCTATTTCAACCTTGGAGAGCTCTGGGTCTGCAATCAAACTTGTAACCTCTTTGGTTTGTGCAATTGAAGAAAGGGTTGAAAGCTCTTTGGCTACCTCATCTTGTTTGCCTATATCCAGGGCTGCAGAAAATACAGCTTTGGCATACGGTCGAGCAAGTGGAGACAATTCAATCATGTTTTATAGTTCTGATGCGGCTTTTGCAAGAAGCTCTTGATGTTTATCAGGCGTGATTTCTTCGCCCAAGATTTTCTCTGAGGTTTCTATAATTAACTCTGACATTTTATGTCTGAGCTCTTCTTTGGCTTTGTTTACATCGTTTTCAATGGTTTTAGAAGCAGAGGTTAGTATTTTTTCTGCCTCAGTTTCTGCTTTAGAAGTTGCATCGTTAACTATCTGCGATGCCCTGGCATTAGCTTTTTCTAAAATTTCTGCCGCCTCTACTTTGGCTTTGTTCATCTCTTGATCAAAAGCAAGTCGGGCTTCCTCCAAAGAATCGTCAGCTTTTTTTGCTGCCTCTAAACCATCTGCAATACGCTTTTCTCTCTCTTCCATGATCGCGATGATTGGAGGCCACACATACTTCCAACAAATTGTTATAAAAATAACAAATGCTACAGTTTGGCCAAGGAGCGTTGCGTTTATGTTCATGCTTGATTAGGCAGCAAACATTAAATAAAGGCCTAATCCAACACCGATCATTGGTACGGCGTCAACAAGACCCATAACAATAAAAAGTTGGGTTCTTAGCATAGGTATTAACTCGGGTTGACGAGCTGCTCCTTCTAAAAATTTTCCACCCAAAACTCCCACACCAATCGCAGCACCTACGGCACCAAGACCGATCATTAACCCTGAGGCTATATATATAAGTGATTGTTCCATTCTATTCTCCTAAAAATAAAGACCTAATGGTCTTCGGTTTCATGCGCCATTGCTAAGTAAACAATGGTAAGCACCATAAAAATAAATGCCTGTAAGGCTAAAATCAGTATATGAAAAAGAGCCCATATTAAATGTAGACCCACTCCAAGTAAACCCACTGATATTGAACTAAAAGTTAGCATAAGAGCTATTAGAATAAATATCATCTCTCCAGCATATAAATTCCCAAATAATCTTAGCCCCAGTGAAATTGGTTTCGCAACAAGATTCACGCCTTCCAAGATTAGGTTGACAGGCATTAAGTATTTTCCAAATGGGTGAAGTGTTAATTCTGCAAGAAATCCTTTAAAGCCTTTAATTTTAATGCTGTAAAAAATAATTAAGATAAACACAGCCAAAGCCATTCCCAGGGTGATGTTGGGATCTGTTGTTGGAACCACTTTAAAATATTCAAGGCCGGCATATTGGGATAATCTTGGAAGATAATCCACAGGAATCAGGTCCATTAAATTCATTAAGAAAACCCAAACCAGAACGGTGAGAGCCATCGGTCCAATCAGATTATTCTTTGCAGATGTAAAAATACTTTGCACATTTTCATTAACAAACTCTACGCACATTTCAATAAAATTTTGCAGGCCAGAAGGCGCTTCTGATGATGATGAAAGTTTTGGGATGCCCCAACGGAACAAGCCAACAAAAACAAACCCAAGAAATACAGACCAACCCAAAGAATCAACATGAAAAGCCCAAAAACCCATATCAACAGCTTGTGTTGGTCCATGCGCAAAAGTCCAAGTATCCATTGGGATAATGGAAGGGGCATCCCAAACAGCCGTATCTTTGTTGCATGTCCAAACCTCAGTCTCATACGATAGTTTCCCAAAGGTAAGATTAGAAAGGTGATGTTGAATATATTCAACAGAGTCCGCTGGCTCAAATAATTTATTTTCGCACGCTGCTCCAATAATATGATCTAGTCCTTTAGTTGCCACTATGATGTAACCGATTTAGTTTTTGGGTTAAAAGTTGAGTTTAAGTATACAAGGAGAAACACTGCGATCAGTGGGTTTTTTGGTATATATACTAAAGAAATTATAGAGAAGGTTATAAAGATTGACCAACGCGATATAAAAGCTACATATAGATTAATGGCCGCATTATTGTTTTGAGTAGAAAGATATATCGCACCAGACAATGCCAAAAGGTAACCAAAGAAAATGGGTTGAGTGTAGATGGGAAATATCACCAAAGCAGCTAATAAACCGCAAAAGCTTAACCAATTTTTTTTAAGTGTTTTTATGTTCGTGTTTAAAGTTTAATAACGGCGTGATTATAAAAATTTATACTGCTAAGAACAAGCTTAATTTTTCTTTAATTGTAATAATTTACTAATTATTGTCTCTCTTTCATCTTTTGAGGTGTATGAGATTGAGATTTTACCTTTTGACTGAGATTGTTCGTCTATTTCGGATTTATGGCCTAGTGTTTCAGATAGCTCTTCTTCCATATTTAATAGATCCCTATTTTTTATTTTCGTTTTTGGGGAATTGGAGGTTTTTGGTTTTTTGGTTGCTGCGGCATCTTTTACCGTCATGCCAAGAGAAACAATTTTTTGCGCCAAATCTTCTGCGTCCTTGGTCTCCATTGAGGCAAGAATTTTAGCGTGACCTTTTTCTAGGTCGCCAGAATAAAGTAAATCAATAATTGATTGGGGAAGCTTTAATAGCCTTATGGAATTGGCTACAGAGCTGCGAGCCTTACCTGTAACTTCAGATATATTATCTTGAGTAAGATTGAACTCTCGTTTAAGGCGGTCATAGCCCCTAGCCTCTTCAATAGGGTTTAAATCTTCTCTTTGAAGGTTTTCAATCAAAGCTAGTTCAAGAGAGGTTTGATCTTCTGCCGAATCTATCAAGCAAGGTAAGGTTTTCAGCCCCGCTTTTTTTGCAGCCCTTAACCGACGCTCTCCAGCAATTAACTCATAGCCACCCGCGCCCGTTTCTCTCACTAAAATTGGTGATAAGACCCCATGTTTTGATATGGATAGGGATAATTCATTAATCTTATCCTCATCAAAATATTGTCTTGGCTGAAAGCGATTGGGTTTGATTTGATGTAAATCCAGCTCTTTAATGGTTTGTTGATCAACTTTGGTTACATCGCCAAGCAAGGCATCTAAACCAGTATTTAGTATTTTATCCGCCACTGTTTATTCTCCTAATAAGCTCACCTGAAAGTGCTAAATATGCTTTGGCGCCAAATGAAGATGGCATATATTGTATGATTGACACACCATGGCTTGGAGCCTCTGCTAATTTCACGTTTCTTGGGATGAGTGTATTAAAAACTAAGTTTGGAAAGTGTTTTTCAAGCTCTTCCGAGACTTCTTTTGCCAAATTATTGCGCATATCAACCATAGTTCTAATAATACCGAAAACCCTGTTATTTGTGAGGTTTTTATTATTCAGTGTGTTGATGGTGTTAATTAGTGATGAGATCCCCTCTAATGAATAATACTCACACTGCAAAGGAATAAGTGTTGCGGTAGCTGCAAACAAAGACTCTAGGGTGAGTTGGTTAAGTGAGGGGGGGGTGTCTAAGATAATAAAGTCATACTCTAGATTAATTAAGAGTTTTTTAAGCTCTCCTTGCTTTTGGTTATCTCTAATAAAGATCTCAAGCGCTATTAGGTTCTCCCCACCAGGAATAACATCGTAACCCCCTGAAGACTTAAGGATGGTGTCTTGAATGGAAAGGTCTTGGGTGTAAACTTCAAAAAGGTTTTTTTTATTTTTATTTGCTCCAGCTGCTGTGCTTGCATTCCCTTGAGGGTCTAAATCAATAAGTAATACTCTTCTTTTGGTGGCTGCCAATGCCGCTGATAAATTGACTGCTGTTGTTGTTTTTCCAACGCCACCTTTTTGGTTGGCGATTGCGATGGTATGTCTCATTTCTTTTTAATCTCTAAAATATGTCGCTGTGTTTTTGGTAATCTCTTTGGGTGGATGGTATATAAATATTTGGTGTTATCCAAATCATTAACCTCATTTGTTGTGGTTTCTTTTTTGCCTTTCATAAGCAGGAAGATTCCATCTAAAGTTAAAAGCTGTATGGACATCTTTACAATATCTTTACTGGGAGCTAGGGCTCTGGCTGTTATGGTGTCAAAAAGTTCAAGGTTGGTTGTTGAGGGCATAATTGCTGTGTCTATTACCTCTGCGTTTTTTAAGCCCAGGGTTTTGATTGTTTTTTTTATGAAGTAAGCTTTTTTCTTATTTTTTTCAGACATTACAACCTGACTCCAAGGTTGGTTTATGGCAATAATAATTCCTGGCAGCCCTGCGCCACTTCCAATGTCTAAAATTCTTTTTTGGTCTTTTGTGTGATCAAGAATCGTTTCCGCATCTTTTATGTCCAGCTCTGTAATTTCCTGCCTTGAGCTTCTTCCAACAATATTATGCGCTCTGTTAAATACAAGGATTTCATCAATATATTGAGCTGTTAGGTTTTGGGCTTCCTCTGAGGTATTAATGGGTGATTGCCTTTGAGGGAGTGTTGTTTCTTTTAATGTTGATTGAGATTAAGTTAATGGCAGCCGGGGTAATACCTTCTAACCTTCCGGCTTGTCCAAGCGTTGATGGTTTACTTTTTGTTAGCCTTTCAACCACCTCATTGGACAGCCCTTTTATCAGAGTATAATTGGTGTTTTTGGGTATTGTTGTTTCCTCGTGTTTTTGTGCGCTTGCTACCTCTCTAAGTTGTTTTGCTATATACCCCTGGTATTTGATTTCATTTGCCGCTCGATCAAATAGAGCTTGGTCTCCATCGCCTAGGCCAATGATTTTCTGAATAGTTTTCTTGCTAAGGTCAGTCCTTTTAAGAAAATCAATCGCTGGCGTGCTTTTTTCATGCTCTATAATTTTTTTCTTTTTAAGTGAGACAAGGAATTGTTGATATTTGACTTCTTGCTCCTGAAAATTTGTGTGGGTTGCTTTGTCCACTAAACCAAGGCCAAAACCTCTTTTTGTAAGTCGCTGCCGAGCCGTGTCTTGAGATAACATCAACCTAAATTCTGCCCTACTTGTAAACATTCGATATGGTTCAGTAACCCCATGAAGTGTGAGGTCGTCAATTAGCACACCTATATATGCTTCATTTCTTAAAAAAACTACATCTGGTTTGTTTAGTATTTTTTGCCCTGCGTTTATTCCGGCCACAATCCCTTGGGCAGAGGCCTCTTCGTAACCTGTTGTACCATTTATTTGCCCGGCCAAATATAAGTTTTTAATAAACTTAGTTTCAAGTGTTTGGTGAAGAGAGCGGGGATCTATAAAGTCATACTCAACAGCATAACCATATTCTTCTATTTCACATTTCTCTAAACCCTTGATTGAATATATAAACTCCTCTTGTACTTTTTTGGGTAGGCTTGTTGAGATTCCGTTTGGATAAACTAGGTCTTTTGTTAAGCCCTCTGGTTCTATAAATATTTGGTGGCTGTCTTTGTCACTGAATTTATTAACTTTATCTTCTATGGAGGGGCAATACCTTGGTCCTATTCCAGAGATTTGACCAGAATACATAGCAGAAAGGTGAGTATTATCGATGATTATCTGATGTGTTTTTTTGTTTGTCCTGGTTATGTAGCAGGGTATTTGGCGAAGTTGTGATGTTGGTGGTTTTAATAACGACATGTGAGGTGTTGGTGTTTCTCCAGGTTGCTCATCCATCACACTTAGATTAATGCTTGAGAGTTTAATTCTGGCTGGGGTTCCTGTTTTAAGCCTGCCCATCGGTAAGTCTAATTCATAAAGTCTTTTAGATAGTGGGATGGCGCTCTTGTCTCCCGCTCTCCCGCCTTGAGTGTTTGTGTCTCCGGTGTACATAACACCATTTAGAAATGTTCCTGTGGTTAAAATAATTTTTTTAGCTTTAACTGTTTGTCCCGATCCCAAGGTAACTCCCTCGGCTTTGTTGTTGGTCACTACTAGGTCAACAACCTCATCCTCTATTATTTCAATTGTTGTTAGATTAAGTATTTGTTGAATAGCTTTTTTGTATTCATCCCTATCGCATTGAACCCTTAGGGCTTGAACTGCAAATCCCTTTCGGGTGTTCAGTGTTCTGTATTGAATTCCAGACATATCGGTTGCTTGGGCCATTATGCCGCCAAGAGCATCTACCTCTCTCACTAGATGAGATTTCCCAAGACCGCCAATTGCTGGATTGCACGACATCTGCCCAACAGTCTCTTTGGAGAAGGTTATCAGGCAACATGAAAGTCCTTGCCGAAAAACAGCGTGAGCTGCTTCAACACCAGCATGACCCCCACCAATTACTATTACATCAAACATATATATAAGAATGTTATAACAACAATATACTATTGTTGTTATTATTAAGGGGGCTAATTTCTGTTAATAACCCCCCAAAAGCTATACTACTAAACAAAAAACGAAGATGATAACACCTGTAAATAATACCTAAAAACCTGTCTCTAAATAGATAGCAAGATGTGTATAAAATTATAGAAAAATTTAACCACAAATTATTCACAACTTTTCCTATTTACCAATACAAAAGTCTTTAAAAATCTCACCCAACAAGTCATCTGGAAACTTAACCCCAAGAAAATCATTTAAACATGCTCGCGATAATCTTAAATCTTCTGCAGCGATATCAATATCTTTTTCTTGTTGGATCTTAAGGGCGCAACCATCTAAATGTTGTAACGAGCCCTTAAACAGCATTAAATGCCTATCTCGAATTAAAAATGTTTTTTCTGAGTCTATGGAAGAGTTTTTCACCAAAGGTAAAACCATATCTTTTAAACCCTGAATACCCTCCCCAGTCTTTGCGGAAACCAGGCAATCAAAATCTCCCGATGGAGATGACTCATCTAACTTATTAAAAACCAGCAAATACTTTTTTCCCTCCAATAAAGAGATAAATTCAGGAACAGAAGCCTCGGTGTGTTTATCAAACACAACAAGCACCACATCAGTCTCAACCAGCTCTGACTTAGATAGCTCAACCCCCCTCGATTCAATTAAATCACCTGTGTCCCTAATCCCAGCAGAGTCAACCAACTTTAAATTTACACTGTTGTAAAACATTTCTGAGTCAATTAAATCCCTGGTAGTTCCAGGTATATTTGAAACAAGGGCTCGATCAAAACCTAATAACCTATTAAACAAAGATGACTTTCCTGTGTTTGGAGGACCAAAAAACAATACCCTTTTCTTTGAGGTGCGCTGAGAAGAAACTAACGAAGAGTCAATAATATTTATAACTCTTTGCCTTAAATCACCCAACCTAGAAACAACCTCACCCTCTTTAATAAAATCATAATCCTCATCTGAAAAATCAATGCTACCTTCAACAAAAACTCGCAAAGAGTCAATATCACTTCCAATGGAGCCCACCATTTCACTTAAGGAGCCAGACAAAGCTGCTGATGATAGTTTGGCTCGCTCATCATCTTCAGAATGAATTAAATCCGCTATAGCCTCAGCCTCATTTAAAGAGACCTTACCATTTTCATAAGCCCTTCTAGAAAAGTCACCAGGAGCAGCCTCCTCAAAACCTAGACCTAAAAAAACGGACGTTAGCTTTCTAATAACAGGAAGCCCTCCGTGACAAAAAATTTCTACAGAGTCTTCTCCGGTGAAGCTTTTAGGCTTGCGATAAAAAACAACAGAACAACGATCAACCAACACCCCTTCCCATAAGATATCTCGAAGACAGACTGTTCGATAAGATGTAATGGGTTTACTTAGAACTGAGTTAAAAGCCTCAGCACAACCTGAGCCAGAGGCTCTAAAAATAGCGAGCGCTGATTGTGCAACCGGAGTGGCAAGCGCAAATATCATAATTAGCCAGGCTCATTATTAGAATTGGGAGCTCCATATTTTTTATACATAGCTCTTTGTTGGACCAAAGAAATCCCACTATTTGCAACAGAATATAAAACCAAGCCAGAAGGCATGATTACAAAAATACCCGCAATCATAAGAGGCATAAACTTCATTACCTGAGCTTGAGTTGGGTCCATACCTGGAGGCTGAGGGTTTAATTGCATTGTTAAATACATTAATCCAGCGAACACAACCGGCAATATAAATAGTGGATCTGGGGCCGATAGGTCTTGAATCCAAAAGAAAAAGGATTCATGCCTAAGCTCAACACTTTCTCTAAGACAAAAGAAAAACGATATAAAAACAGGCATCTGCAAAAGCATGGGAAAACAACCACCAGCAGGATTAATTTTCTCTTTTTTATAAAGAGCCATCATCTCAGTGCCAAGCTTTTGCCTGTCATCCTTATACCTTTCCTGAATCTCTTTTAATTTAGGACCAGCCGAGCGCATTTTCGCCATACTAGCGAAACCTTTTGCAGAAATAGGCCAGAATAAAAGTTTAATTATAATGGTTAGCAAAACTATAGAAATACCCCAATTACCTACAAACCCATTAATCATACTAAGTATCATCATTAGTGGCTGTGCCAAAAACCAGAACCAACCCATATCAATTGTTAGCTCAAGATCAGCTGCACGTGTCATTAGGTCAGTTCGCACTTTTGGGCCCACAAAAATTCTATGCTCCACCCCCGACCTTAAATCAAAATCTTTACTTGGTTGAGACATTGCAGCCATAACATAAACCCCACCCTTGGACTGGGGAGGAATAACTGTAAGCGTTTGCTCGCGATCACTCGGGGTTAAGATAGCGGCCATAAAATATTTTTGAATAAATGCTATCCATCCACCAATCTGAAGAAACTCTTGTTTTTCATCAACACTTCTCAACCTAGAATTTACATATGGGTCCCCAGGAGTATTAAACGCGACTCCTGTATAAGAGCTGTTTTCAAAAAAACCACTCCTAGCATCCAAGGCCTTGCCATCAGTTCGATACATAGCAACATATGGAGTTAAATCATCACCCTTGCCCTGGCCAACGAAAGCATCTTCAATTAAAATTTCATAATCATCTTCTTTTAACGAGATTTTTTTTGCTACCAAACCATCCTCAGAAACTAACTCCAGGTAACTAGGATAAATTTTAACAACCTTGTAATTAGAATTATTTGTTGTAAAACCACTGCCTAAATAAAACTTAAAACCCTCATTATTAAACCCAAATACACGCACACCAAGAGAGTCTTTATTTTTTAAAAAAGTGTGTTCCTTTAAGCGAACTTCCCATATCTTTCCAGTTGCTGGGCTAACCTTAACTATCAGCTTTTCATTTTGAATCTCAACAAACCCCGAGCTTTCTCCAGGAGGATTCTCTTCACTGATATCAAT
>Ga0209816_1001163_pt1 | contig 19729 bp, 41 predicted proteins | sample CoawatmetaG01DNA_FD_187509 | JGI IMG/M metagenome (GOLD analysis project Ga0209816, IMG submission 187509) | Marine microbial communities from the West Antarctic Peninsula - Coastal water metaG017-DNA (SPAdes) (version 2) | ecosystem: Environmental > Aquatic > Marine > Coastal ... | reverse complement strand
TGATGATGTAGTATCTGATACAAAGTGAGTAATTGGATTTTTTATATTTTCAATTATGTATTCAATGGCTTCACTAGGAAAATCTAAGTCTTCTTTTAAAATTGTTCTAAGTGCTTTAATGGATGCCTCTGATTTAGGGTTTTTTAATGCAGTTCCAGCTTCAACCCACCATAACCTTATAATCTCTTTAAGAAAATCTTTCATATATTTGCCTATTTATTCATTTCAACCGAACTCATCTCTGAATACCGATTACCAGCCTCTACTTTCGTTGGAAAGCCATTTACTTCTATAAGTATCTTTAATTCTTTTAATACCCCAATTTCAGTAGGGTGTATATCCAATAAATATGAATCATATGTATATAAAACCATTTTAGACTTCATATCTTTCATAAACTCCATTAATTTTAAAAGTATAACCATATTTAATTCGGTTTCCGTTGATTGTAAAACATAATTAAATAGTTTATTAGCGTTCATATCGTTTAGGTTCGTTCTAACAAGCTTTCTACCCATTGGAGTAATAATGTAACCATTACGTGTGAACTCAACCCACATCTTATCTATTTTGTGTGATACTTTCTTAAACAACGGTATATGTAAGTACTCACTTTGAACACCACCATATAATTGACGAAACGTTATTGGTTTTGATTCCGAATAAGATACCCCATACATATCTGCTAGGGTTTGGTGTCCACTCACATCCAACGGAATCGGTTCTCCTACCATCTTACCAATAATACGAGGATGATATGCATCATAATCAAATTGGATTAATTTACCCCCATCGAATCTACTCACAAATCTATCTCTACTACCATCTTCTTTGTTAAGTGCAGCATAGTTGATACCCCCAAAGTTGTTTGAAGGGCGGGAAGTTAACGTAAACGGATGATATTGAGTCCACTCCATCCCACTCTCTGTCCATATCCCACTTTTTTCTACTTTGGATAACGGCTCTATGTAGAAATTGTCAAATTTCTTCACACTTTTTTCGATTCCCCCACCTACATCGTAATACTGTAGGAATTCATCTCTTGTTTGTCTGATAGATTCTATATGTTTAGTGATAGGTATTAAATTATTTACCCATTTCATATTATGAAACTTTCTCTGATAAAATGTATGTGCTGATGTTGGGTATTCTTTTAGGGTTTTGTTATCTTGTAGGTATTTGTACAACCCCGCTTCAACCGTTTGTGGGAGTTCTATCATATTTAGGAAGGATTTCTTCCCAAATACATTTGCCTCCTTTATATCGAATGTTATATCACTTAGGGATGATGTATGGTAATCACTATTACCAATGTTGATAACAACCTCTCGCTTTTCCTCTATATCGTAGATGTAGAGTAATGATAGTTTATTTTGCGCAGGGTGAAGATGTACATCCGACCATATTGGGTGCATATACACTTTATTCATTACTATTGAACCTTCACTTTGGAAATCAATCATTTAATTTCAATCTAACTTTTTTAATTTTTATTCTATTAACTCATCTATGTTAATATTGTAATTCTCTAATAACTCACCCAATGCTTCTCTATATGTTTCTAAGTTAAAATCAGTTTCATCATGTTTCCATTTTCTCCAAAAGTTATGTTGTAAGTCCCATATAAATCCTGCCATATCTGATGATTTCATAGCTTTTTTCATTGCCATTTCATCTTCTCTTTCGTCTAAATTGTATTCTAATATTCCTTTCATAACATTATAATTACTTCCCATTTTAACCACCCTACTATAAACTCATATTTTCCGTTAAGAAACTTATCATGTGTTATCTTTATAAAGGGAAGGAGGTATATTTGCCCCCATATTTCACTTATTTCTATTTCTATTTTTCTCATCTTATATGTATTTTACAATTGTTTGTATTGCCATCCATATTTACGAGTCCATACTCTTTGTATATTGCCACTCTCTAAATTTTCAAGCAACCATTTATCCTTATCTGTTATGGTAGGTTCTTTTCCATTTACTTTACAATATTTAGCATAGAACTCTAATAGTGAAATCTCAATCATCTTATGTGTATTTTACAATTGTTGTATATCCTATTTTAAATTCACCATCTGTATCGATAAGGTATTCACCAATAGGAAGTGTATCAATATAATAATACTTACCACCGGTCGTTTTACCTTTAATATCAATATGATGTTGTTGAGTATGCCCAACAATTTGAATGTAATTTTTCTTTAATTCTGTATTCTTATTAACTCTTTGTAATGAATGAGGTCGAATCCAAATTGGTGATTGCCAATCATCATCTCCATGTCCATTTGGGCTTTTGCCTGTATTATTTCTATCATAACAACCATTGAATGTAAATTCATTTGGCTTGTGGTGAAACAGTTCATTTAGATAATTAGATATCATTGATTCATCTACATTATCTTGCTTATAGAAACCTACATCTTTTAAGAATTGAGAACTAACCCCAGCATGAGTACATAATCTATTATCGATTAGTACTGACATTTGAAAGCACTTTTCATTTTCTCTAAAGAATTGTTCATATTGAAATGACATAGTTGATTGAAAGCCTGATGTACTACCTCGTTCTTTAATCCCTGGCCAATAGTGAATATCGTGATTTCCGATTAAGAGATATACTTTTTTAGTAGTATCTAATTCTCTCTTCTTTTTGAACTCTACTATCTTCTTAATGTTATCTAATTGGATTACAGATGTAATATCAAATGAATCGAAATAATCTCCAATGAAAACAATGTTATCAGCATCTTTGTGTTTGGCAACAATATCTCTCCATACATCTCTACCATGTATATCTCCTATGTATATTGTTTCACTCATCTTTGTGTTGTCATAACTTATACTGTTAATAATAAAATTAATATTAATACTCCGATGCCAATCATTGCAATGAATACAAATTTGGCTGAATCTTCTTGGTTATTCATTTTCATCTTTATTTTTGTAAATATACGAAATTATTTTGACAATTCCAAAAGTAATTCCTGCAATTCTTCGTACTTATCTGCTTCTACTTCTAATTGATACCAATTCATATTGTAAAATGTGTTAATTTTTCGTTTAATCGTTTCATATGTTTACATGGGGTATAACTACGGAACTCCCTAGCAGGACATTCACAATCGGTTATTTTAAAATCTGTAACTGTTACAGTATAATAGGATAACTTTCCAGTCTTTTTATTCCTACTACCCATTTCCCTATACGTCCACTTTTCCATCCTTAGTTTTATTTAATCCGTTAAAATTACATTTCATACCCAAACCGTTGTAGGCAATATTGCTATTTATCTTTTTTCTTAAATGGATTACCACAACCGCAACTCCAAACATTGTCTCCAGGAGCAGGTTTATCGCAGTCGCAATACTGTTCGCTTTGCTCTACAACATCAGGTAAAGATAATAACTCAATTTCGTGGTTTATTAAAGCCATTGGGTCAAGTGCTTTTATCTTTGCTTCCAATTTTAATCTTTGCTTCAAAAGCTTTACTACTTCTGAGTTATTTGTTATTTTACTGTAGTCTATATTCATAATATTTCGTTTTTTCTCTAAACCTAATCTTTTAATCATATCTTCTGCTGTAATTATATCTTTCATAATTTCTGTTATTTAATCCTAAACTATTCTTACACTAACCGTTAGCTACAATAGCTCAACCTCTTTTTTTACTTCTTTCCAATATTTATGATTCAGTCTATCGCTATCATAAATATTTGGGTTGTCACTTAATATTTCGTCTACACAAATAATAGCAAATATTTTACCTTGTTCTCTTTGCTCTTTTAGTTCTTTATCTGTCATATCAAATACAGATTTAGTAATGAATTTATTTGCTAATTTGCTTGCTTTATCTTTTGGTCTCATCCAAGCCATAATTTTCTATAATTTACTAATAATTCAAAATCGCTCACGATTACCAAATATCTTCAAAATCTTCTCCTTCACCCGCCTTACTATAGTCTGTCGAGCGAATAGCAAAAAAATCAGTATGGGTATGACCACCAGTGAGATGGTAAAACCAATCCAATTTCTTAGCACTTTCTTCATCAAAAGAAAAATAACTACCAAGATCTGTGTAACCAATTTCATATAGCTTTTCATTTGTTCTTTTCTTTATAAAGTTTTTTAAATCTACAGAAGACATTCCCTCAATGTCACCCATCTCGAACATCTTATCAATGTAGTTTAGTTCTAACTCAACCATAGCCTCAGCAGCTTCTATGATATCACTCTTGACTAAAGCTCTTAGATGAACATCCTCATCACACATCTGGTTAAACAATCGGCAACCCATCTTACTATGCAGCGACTCATCACGCACTGACCATTTCATTTGTTGCCCAATTCCCTTAAGTAGATTGCGTAGTTGAAAACTATAAAGAACACCAAAAGCACTATATAAACTAACACCTTCAGCAAAAGCTGAAAAGATAGCAAGTGATGTAGCGATACCAGTACGGCTAGTTCCATCGTAAGCCATAAGGTTATTAAACCTATCAGCCGTAGCAGGCTCATGTAGGAACGCTTCATAGTCTTCTAGTTTTAATGTTTCATTTAAGTAGCTGTATGCTACAGCGTGTACCGTTTCTTGGGAGCCGAACATCATAGCCATCTGCTGTATCTCATGCTTTGGAAACCAATGAGTTACCTTGTTAGTCCAGTAGTCTGACACAGCGCATTCAGTCTGAGCAAACCCCAATAGTATGTTACCTACTAAATGCTTTTCTTTCTCCGTAAGGTTTTCGTTCCAATCTTTAACATCTCCTGACATACTAATCTCTGTATGTAGCCAGAATGCTTGCGCTTGTTTTAACCAACCCTCGGTATAATACTCAGGGTATTCAAATGGTTTATACGCAATTCTTTTATCAAATAATCCCATAGTCTTTTTGTTTATCTATTAATTCTTTTAGAAGTATTTTACCTCTGTTGTTAAAGCTCCATTTACACCACTTGTCAAGTTGACGCTCGGCATATTTTTTACGAGCTACTGATTTTTGTGCTCGAGTATCAACTCGATTGTTCTGTCGCATTCCTTTTGATTTTGCGGTTTATAAAGTATTGTATCAGGGTATGTGTTTGCTATTAAATTCTTAAACAACTTATATCTCATCGGAAAGGATTCATTGGCCCTACCCTTTGTTTCTATTATAAAGTTCTCACCTTCAAAGTCTGGGGTATATTTTATACCGAGTATCTTTTTATTACCTCTGTTCTTATAATCACCCTTGCTATTTGCTTGTCGCTCATAACAGTCTTGATTAAAACTAAACGAAGGTAGTAATTCAAATGATCTTAACTCGTAAGTAAACTTTATCTTAGCCTTCCTAAGAGCTATGTACATATACTTCTCTAATCCAGAGGCAAAGGTAATGCCATCATGTGTTACCTTCTTCGCTCTTACTGGGCCTTTCTTTCTTTTAAATTTAGCTCTCATTATTTCTTCTTTTGTATTCTTCCCATAAAAAGAATACTGATGTGATTGCAATCAACACCGCCATTCCCATTATACCGCTTATTAATATTCTCATTATTTATTTTTTTATAGTAATTATAATTCCATAGGCTCTAATATAGGAGTCTTCCCATTATTAAGAACAACCGCACACGATATAAAAGGTTTAGGAAAGTTTTTACCGTAAGCCATAGCGTATGAATCTTTGTTTATACCGCACCCCACCTGCATTCCAAATATTTTAAACCTAGATCCAACCACCCACTCAATGTATCCTTGCGTATGTAAGTGTCCTTGGACTACGCTATGCAACTCTTTCTTCATTTTAGTTCTAGCTGTTCCACCTTCACCATGTATGTATAACACATTGTCTATCGTTATCTCCTCTACGAAATTCCAATCAGGAGCATTCAATACTTCATTATAACTTCGTATCCATTTCTTTGGAATGCCTCCGCTAAATGCTTTCCTACTTATTATTCTATCGTGATTTCCTATTAGAACATCTGCTACTGGGAACGCTTTAATCCACTTACCCAGCCTTTTAATAGCATAGTCAAGTTCATCTCCACCACCCATTCCATCGGGGTCTGTTTCGTGAAAACTTGAATAGTGATTATCGATAACGTCTCCAATAAACACCACCCTATTGCAATTGTACTTACCATAAATCTCCTTGCAGTGCTTAAGGTATCCTTCTAGGCAAAATGGTTCGTGTAGATCTCCTATAACAAGAACCCTATCCCCTTTACCATTAAGCCCCTCGATTAAATTATTTAAACCCTTAGTTAACCTAGGTCTGTACTGCTTATTTTTTTGAGTATTTTTCATAATAGTATTTATAATATTCACTTATTTTTCTCCATATTTCGTTCTTACCATAAGAATCGGGAGACTTATTTTTTTTACCAGCTATATTTATTTGAATGAACCATTTTCCTGAGTGTTTTAATACAGGGTAAATATAAATATTATTATTTAAACACCACCTACTTGCCTTTTGCTCTAAGCTAGTAGGTAAATAAGTACCCATAACCCATTGATTCTTCATATTTCCCAAGGCATAACCTCGTTAGATATTTCGTCAGTAATAAGAGGAATAAACCGACCAGATTGAGGATCCCAATTAAAGTTAGCCTCAGCCCCATTCTCCCCTAAGTTTTGAAACTTAACCTTAAGAACCTTAGCCTTAACTGTCTTGGCCTCATAATCCCTATGAACTAATATACCGTGATAGCTTGCATCATACCATTCACCACCGCCCTTAATGCTATACATCGTTGGTTCCTCTAGCTTACCATCTTTATCTCTGTACATCTTAGTGGGGTGAGCAACAATAAACACAAGTACATCGTACTTCTTAGCAAAGATTTCTATCTTACTAAGGTATTCCATAGTGTATCTATTGACATCCTCGGTATTGTTTTCTGTGTCCCTTACCTTGTTGAATGGGTCAATGACTAAGCACTTGATACCCTTACGCTTAACTAACTCAGCCCCTTTCTTAAGGATAGACTCTAGAGTATAACGCTCCATATCTATATGGAAGTAATTGCTATCGCAATGCTCTGCTATTTCATTCCACTTGTCCGTACCTATATCACTCTTGGTAGGCATCTTCCTCCAGGTCTTACGCATTAACTTATGTGCGTGTAGATATGTTGGTGCATTCTCTGGAGAGGCAAAGGCAGTCTTCCATCCGTAATTCTCGTTGTAACCAACAACCATTTGGTCTACGAAATCTGACTTACCTGAGCTGGGTATGCCCGTAACCGTTATAAACTGGCTTGTATACGTGGAGAATATATTGTCAAAATTATCAAGGCCAATCTGAAACCCTTTTTTGAATCCATTTCTAACAAAGTCTGTGATATCATCCTCAATATCTTTAAATGTAACTACATTTTCTAAGGGTACTGGGCTTGATTTAGATATTCTTTCTGATAGTTTATCCTTACCATACTTGGTTAGATATTCATTAGCATCCTTGCAGTCATCAAATGTAGCAAGATAGCAGGTCTCTGCACCTAACCTTCGTATCAATTCCTTCTGAAGAGCTTCACCAGCAGAGTCAGAGTCTACCGCTAATATAATTTTATCTTTATCCTCAAGATAATCAATACAATTATCAAGATAGTCTAGGTTGTTTGTGTTGAGTGTTGCCCCGTTAGGCACTGATATAACATTCTTTACACCAGCCTCATGAAGCGCAAGCACATCCATTTCACCCTCGACAATAACGCAGTAATCATAACCAACTACGCTATTAATGTTGTAGAAAACTTTCTCAGCCCCCTTGTAAAGCTTAAAGTTCTTCCTCCCATCACGATACTTTATATTAACAATGTCCTCACCCATAAAATAGTTGAACTTGATAACGTTCTCTACCTTATTAGTCTGAGGCATATACTCTGGCCCTTCGGTAATCTTTAAATCTATAAGAGTCTGAGCTGAAATACTCCTACCTTTAAACCATTGCTCAACCTTAGTACCTACGTTTTGAATTGGTGTAGGTTCGGGTTTGCTATAAATCTTATTGCTGTTATCCTTACGTTGGTATGTGTGGAGTTGAAAGCTGGTGTTGCAATTATGACAAGTCCCTAAGCCTCTCAGCCAATCGTATGAGGCACAATTAGTCTTCTTGTTCTTCTCCTTCCTATCGGAAGAGCACAAGGGACAAGTCCCCTGCGTCTTACCTTCTTCTAAGGAATAGATATTAAATTCTTCAATTTGGAAGCCATTGACTTCCGCTGTCTCTATTTGCATAGGTATGTATTTTTAATTTAATTAAAACGGTAGATCATCGACAGGAGCCTTTGCTGCTACGGACGTTGTTCTAGCTGGATTACTGTCTTCTCTAGGTGCTGCTGGGACGTTAGTACCATTTGTCCAAGCAACCTTTACATTGCCTAAATAAACCTTACTAGCTTTAGCGTCTCGCTCATCTTTAGATTGCTCTACTATAATCGGCCCTTGATTACCATAGTTATCTAATTCATCGTTCAATGTAATAACGATAGGTAGATACGAACCTTTCTTTCCCTTATAAATCTTATCTTTAGGGATGTCACTTAAATTAATTTTTGCCTTAATAATACTCGCCATAATGTAATTGTTTTTTGTGTACTACAATGTACTGTTAATAAAAAATTGTTTTGGGTCAAACCCTGATGTCTTAAAAAATAATCTATACTGCTCAACAGCTTTCTCAACCTTCTGTGCTCCACGAGCATAAAAATCAGGTGAGCAATCAAATAAACCTACTTGATTTGTGTTCTTATCCACTACTATAAACATAAAATCATAACCAAATAGCTTATTGTAAATGTAAGCTTGGCTATCGTAATTATACTTAGTCGCAGAATACTTGAATCGCTCTATATCTGAGGTGGTTTTAAGGTCTACGATAAGCTTCTTCTCGTGATTAACTATATCAGCCTTACCCTTCCATAACTCCCCGTTAATCTCCATGATATTAGGAACTTCATACTCTACATCGAACCCTCTTATCAAGTCCTCGCATGTGTTGTTTGACATCACCGTATCTATAGTAACCTTTATTTTATCCACCTCACTCTGAAGCAAGCAAGGCACTCCTTCTGTTGCCTCCTTGTATACCTTAGTGTTCCTATTACTAGCCTCTACAATCCTGTACTTATCAAGCTTCTCAGGCTCTAGAATAGCAGTATGGAAATAACCGCCAACCAAGAACGCTGGTATCACAGCTTGAGGTTCAAGCAAAGATAAAGGATTTGTTAGTAGCTTTGATATGTCTGAGTTGCTAAGGAATTGCTTACCAAAATCTCCGTAGTAATCCTCGTCATTTCTAAGACGTTCTATTGACTCTTTATTATACTTCATATTACAGTGTATTAAGATCTTGTTCTATTTCTTTTGAAAGATTGTATTTAGATTTTATAGCTGTCAGTTTACCACCAGACTTTATATAATCAACAGCCTTATGGTATGCAGGCTCAGTCCTTGATGCCAATGTAGGCTTCGTTACTTTATTTAAAGAGAAAGAGTACCTTACGTTCTGATTATTATCTGTGGCTATGAGACTTGTTAATTTATTATCCACAAACTCAGAAAGCCAAATCCACTCTTTTAGCTTTAAATCCCAAGTTTGTTTAGCTCGACCACCTTCAACCTTAAACTCATTGCTATTTAGCTTTATCTGTATCACAGGATAATCGTATAACTCTCTACCTATCCCTAGATTAAAGCAAGCCCGCTTAAAGCTATCAGAAGCTAATCCTTTTTGCGCCTCAGCACTACTCTCAGTTCCAGTATCCTCCTTCTGAATCCATTGCTTTTTATCATCACACCAAATAGAAACTATACAGTTATGATTATCTCTAGTATGTAGCCTTTGCCACCCAGTAACGCCATAAACATCATCTAGCCTTTGCATATCTGCCCTTGCATCTTTATATGCTAATACAGTAGCATACCCACCCTTATTTATACTCTGGACTCTAAAGTCTATTTCATCAATAGCCAAAGGGGTGTTAATCTTAATTTCTTCATTTTTCATGATATATATAATTTAATAGTTTTATAAATAATCAATCACTTGTGAGTGATCTACATTGTCGATGAGGGATTGTACTGCTTTCTTTTTTAACTCAGAAACCCTTACATGATTGCTAGTACCGACAAAACCTAGCTCCCTAGCTATCTCTTTTCCCGAATGCTTCTCGCAGTCAAGTCCATAAGACAACCTTAATACTTCATACTCATTGTCCTTCAAATGCTTCTTCATCAACCCGTTAAGGTATGCGTTAAGAAGGGCTATGTTATAAGGAGCACCGCTATCCATAACATCACTATATAATGTTTCTCCATTCTCATCTACACTTGTATTGTCAATACTTAGAAATATAGAATTAAAAAACATCTCTACCGCCTTCTTATCGTTAGGACTATTCCTCATTTGATTTCTTTTATATTCGGGAATACGCATATTGCTTCTGTTAATATCTATACGTCTCCTGATTGCACCCTTAACCCTCTTGGATAAGAAAGACTTTAAGGTCTTCTCAATATCCTCAGACTCAGATAGCCTATCTCTATCAATCTTATCAACCGCCCTTATTAGTCCTTCAGAACCAATCTGTATGAGGTCATTGATAGTTAGTATGCCAATAGACTGCTCAGAGGAAGGAAACTTACGAGCCAAGTTCTCTACCAACGGAAGGAACTTAACTATCAACTCGTCTCTGCTTAAATCCATGAAGCTGTTACTGCTTGGCATAGACTCCTTCAGATCTTCCTTGTATCTGATGTATGTTTCTAGGTTATACTTTTTCATACCGTAAAATTATAAAAGCGAAAGATAGTTATTTTTTTTGTTTTAAACTATTGTTTAACAATTTCTTTTCCGATTTCATTAGTTCACTCATATTCCTAAATAACGTCCTAGTGCTGCATTTTAATTTATCAGATAAGTTTTTTGTTGAGATTTTAATACCCTCATCATTAATTTCCAGCATGCATTGGTATACCGCTTCATCATCAATAATAGAGTGCCTACCCATTAATCTACCAACCAAACTTAATTTCTGCTCCTTTGTAAGTCCACAAAAGGGTTTGAATATAACCTTACGCAGCCTATTATTAGGTGGCATATTGTAGTCATAATCCATAACCTCAGATAGAAGTTTATCTAGATTCATATTATTGATATTGAAAATAGTAAATCCATTATCCTTATCAGATATAAACTTTGATAAACTTCTAAACGTGCCGATATCCAATTCCGAGTTCAGATATCTTAGTATAATCAAATGCCATTTAAGTGACTTGTGGCTATTAATCTTATACTCAGTTCTAAATAACTCATAGCATTGATATGTTCCAAATTCGTAATAACTACCCCACTCATATGTTTCTGAAGGAACATCTGTAACGGGTAGCCTTCGGTATATTATCCTTCGGTCATTCAAGTACTTAATATTTCTTTCTTTTTCCATATTTTAATTTTGTGCCAATAGCCTATTACTCTTTTACTCTTATGGCTAGTGTCACATTTTTAACCAATGCAGCCTTCTATTATATTTTTTAAATAAAAATATCTTATGACTGTCTAGCTTGCCTCTTAGAGCCTCATTGAGTATCCCGTACTTTAAGTCGTAAACTTCTCTGTTCATATATCGGATATGCATCCTAACTCTTTTACATTTCATTTAGTCTTTTTTTAAGTTCATCAATAGTCTTACTTATCTCAGCCGCAGCCTCGTAATTCTCGTCCTTTAATATCTTCGATAGTATAGCATAAAGGTTCTGTAGTCTAATGTATAGACCCTCCTTCTTGGATATGTCTTCCACTAGAGAATCGTCCATATCTTCCATCTCTATCATTTCATTGTAACTCTTATCGTTATGTTTATCAACCTTATCAAAGAACTCTTTATCCAATTCCTTTTGCTTCTTAACTAATGCCTCGATAATCATATCGACCAACGTCTCCATCTCTTTTTTAGTCATGTTTTTTATTTTTTTAAGACTGCTACCTTATGGTGATTTTTATTTAAAAATCTATTTATTCTCTCTGTTATAACTTCGCCTCTGCTTAGAAATGTAATCGTGCCATTCTTCCAATCTATATCTACGATATCCTTACATGAAGGAGCATTCATATGCCCATTTAAAATCGCATCAGATATAATATCTCTATCTGCCCTAACCATCTTATCAAACTCGTAGAATTTGTCTATCTTATTAGATCCGAACACTACACTAGAGTGATCTCTACCTATGTATTTGCCTATAGCTAATGTAGTTGAATGCGTATATGACCTGCATATATTGCAAAACATATGCCTAGCAGCCACTAAGTCTTGCCGCCTATTAACCGTTAGTACATCTTCTTTTGTAACCCCATAGTAATCACACACTACTTGCATTATGTTTTCGAAATTTAGTAATTTATTACTCATTTTATTTGATTTTAATTGTTAAACACTATCTTATCTACACTCTTTATAAGCTTAATCTGCTCGTTAATCTGATTAATCTTCTTATCGTTCTCCTTCCATATCAGTAGTTCTCCATTACGACTATCGTTGCAGTAATCCCACTTGATTTTTTCTAATGCATTTAGCAATATTTCTCTATCAATTTCCATAGATTTTATTATATAAAATTAAACATTAACCCTAATTGTTCCTTAACTTCTAGCTTCCTACTAGCACTGATAGGTATAGATATACCATCGGTATCTAGCAGCAGATAGCCACCTAAATCCCTATGCAAAGCTATAACTCTATCGGCATTGACCACAAACGACCTATGCGTCTTAATGAAATTACCTCCATTCAACTTGCCCTCTACATAGTTTAAGTTCCTGGATATCATAACCCTTTCATTCGTGCATTGCACAACTGAGTAACTACCATCTGCTTGTACAAATAGTATATCATCGCTATCGATAATTTTTCTACCGTACATAGTCGGCAGACCTATCTTATTCTTCTTCATAGTTTTTTTACTTTGTAGAACACTGCCTCGTTTTTATCCCCATCACTTATGTCATGCCCCGAAACACTATAATCATTTCCGATTACTTTCTTTAGGTCGAATAGATTTATAGGTAGCCAATATCCAAATCTTAAAGTTATATCGTTATTCTTACTCATAGACACACTTAGTTGACTATACTTTGACACGCTATTGGCTGACCACCAATTTTCTATCCTCTCTACTACATTGATCTTATTCATAATTTCTAAATTTATTTGTTTATTAAATTATAACATAGTCTGAAGAAACATTTCAAAACGTTTCTTAGACGGGTGTTAGCATTAATTAAAGAAACAGTCTGTAAATATCGTTCTTACTTATATTTGGGCTACTTTGGTGTTTTTTAAAGTTTTGCCAATCGTGATTTAAAATAGTATTTTTAACGTATTCTAAATTGGATTTATCAAAAACAACAACCTTATATTCATCTCCATATCTTTTACCATTTTCAAATATTTCTTTACCAACACTTCCACGTTTACAAAACATAAAATCAGCATTTGTGTTTTCAAAATTATCTCTATTGGTTCTATGTAAACTAAATAAATCACTTTTTAAATTAGGTTTTTTATTCAACTTACCACCTTCTGGTCTATGATATAAATTAAAACAACAATGTACATAAATTCCACTATATTCCATTATGCCTAAATCAATGCTTTTTACTAAATCAAATTCATAAAGGCTATTCACGTTGTTTAATTGGCTTATAGGTAATATAAAACCAATCATATCACACATTTTAATTGAGTGTTTAAAAAACTTTAATGCTAAATTATTTCTATTTCCAAACGGTGGGTTTCCAATTATTGCTCTACCATATTTATAAGGTAAATCTAATTGTAAAAAATCTTGCTTAATTATGCTTTCGTGTTCGGGTTCAATGTCGTAAGCTATACAATCATCTAACTTTAAACTAAAAGCACCATTTCCAGCACTTGGTTCAATTAGTTCTGTAACTTCTTCAAACATTATCCAAAACTCATTTATACACCTATCAACAATATGTTCGGGTGTGTAAAATTTATCTAAATTTATTTTATTACTCACATCTTTTTATTTTATTAAATTATTATTAAATCCCAAGAATAAATAGGTGTATGTTCTCCTATGTAAGAATTTCTTATATTGAAATTAAAAAATTCAATCGCTTCTAATTCGTTCATCTCCTCTTCTGTTTGGAGTATGTGTAAGCATAAATGAATTGAGTATATTATTCTCATTTGTTTATCATCAACACCAATTATAGCTTTGTCAAATCCTTCTAATTTTACATACTCTTCGCCTTCACAGTGTATTTCTATGCTCTTAATTAAATCACTCATAATGGATGTTGTTACTTCTGTATAATTAATTTCAATACTCTTATCAATCTTTTTTATCATTCTTATAAAATACTTTGGGTTCTTCGTGGTTCTTGCAATTTCAATTTTTGCAACTGATTTTTTATGATGATGAAAATATATGTCAAAATAATCATCATTAATGTAACCTGATATTGAACAGTAAACATTCCAATTAGAATTATCGTTAACATATACGTTAACGTCTTTTGGCAGTTTCTTTATCGTTTCATCTAATATTTCTTGTAATCCTTTCATAATTCATTTTTCATATCATCCACCCATAGTGGTGTCTTCTCCCCTACATATGCATTGAAGGTGTTGTACTCAGCACATTCTATTGCGTCCTCTTCACTCATATCTTTCATAAGTATTTCTATCACTTTGCTTCTAGAGTATACCACCTTCCACATATTAGGCTCAAAGCCTATTATCGCTTCGTTAAATCCATCAGCGAATAGTATGTCATCGCTAGATCCATAAACATCTACTATTACTTCATACATAGCCTATTCGTTTAAGTAAGCTATGTTGAAGGAGGTAGAGTATAAGCTATTCCACTCGCAAGACTCAAGGAATGTCATAGCCAAAGTGTTAACCATTTCACTTCCGCTGCTCTCATTGAACACCTCCTCATAAACCAATGCGTGAAACTGATTTGCATTTTCGCATTTTAATATTAAATGTCTATCCATATTGCATATGACATTTTTGTATAGCATATAATTTTCGTATGTATCGAATCCTTTATTCATGATAGTATTGTTTTGTATTCATTGACTTGTGCAGTTAAAATTATTAGTTTTAAGTACCTATCTATAATTGCCTCTAACTCATCACCTTTCAATGGGAAATCAGTGTTGCAGCATTCCAATATAAATTCCTTAAATTCTCTCGTTACTTCTTCTGTATCCTTCATATCTATTTTATTTAATTCACAAATATAATTAAAATGTTAGTAATTCGTTAACAATGATTAGTTTTTCTTGCCGACCAAAACTACCCATCCTAGTATCACCAGTGTATCTAAGCCTATTCTCGGCTACCAAATTAGTTATAGACCTTCTTACACTTGTGAGGGGAATAGTACCGTTAAACACTAGCTTAAGTAGCTGAGATGCTCCGTATTCGATTGCTTTCTGACCCGATAAAAACTCCATTATCTTTTCGTTTTGGGTTTTCGCTTTCGTTTCAAATGCTTCTAATTGCTTACCACTCTCGTTAGTGGTGTTGTAATAATTTTCCATTTTAATTTAATTTAAGTTGTTTAATAAATTCTACTACTGCTTTGTATGTGTTGTCTCTATCGCAATCTAATAAGGCGTGTGTAATGTCCCCTACTTCGTTTTCATCTGCTCCGTTATGATAGCACGAGTCAACTACGGGCATCAGCCAATCCCACGAGGTATGGTATTCCATTGAATTAATAGGCACTACCTCATTACCTTGAGGAGTCATTTGTATCATTACTGAATTATCGTTAGGCACACCATATTCCATACCCATAAATTCTGCTATTAGCTTGTTATCGTTTTTCATTTTAATTTAATTTTAATTTGTTTGTATACAATTTCTTTTCCTTTAAATTCCCTATCTTCAATAGGTGTTATGTTGCTAGTGCTATTAAAGTCTATCACACTTTTGTATGGGTATGATTCGTAAACATACACACTACTCTTATTATTATTTTCGTAGAATATGTCAACTGCTATAGTTGAATCCTTTACGCTTGAGGGTAGTTCTATATAGCTACTGCTAAATAGGTAGTGTCCATCGTTCATTGTAATTGATGCGTCCACGAATGATACCTTCCAAACTATAGCATTCTTACCTTTCTTGCAGCCACACAGTATTGCCGCTGCAATGATTAATATTAATTGCGCTCTCATTAATCTAGTCTTAAAAAGTAGGTTGTTAAATCAGTAAAAAAATCAACATTATTTTTACCACTATTTCTAACGCAAATATCTAGATTTCGTATAGCATTATCGAGATCTTTTCTCGCTAGTTTAATTAATGCTCTTGTGCAAAATTCGTAGTACTCCAAATTGTTTCTCTTGTAAACCGATGCTAGTCTTTCTAGTCTTTTGATAACCGTTTCTTGATTTGTCATTTTTGTTTAAGTTTAAATTAAGGGTGAGGAATATCCCCACCCTATAGTATTATTACTACACTTTCTCTAACGCTAACCAACCACACATAGTGTTGTATGCTCTAGCAGATATTGCTGCGTCCGTACCAAACAATAGGCTTTCTACCTTATCTTTTCTAGTGGTAGAATGATTAGTATACCTAGTTACTGCGTTAAACAATGCCCATAACGTCTCACCTTGTTCGTTAATAGATTGCTCTATGTCATTAGAGAATTGCTTCATATTGTTTTGTGTTCTTGTAGATACCTCTGACCTATTTTTGTTAGCATCTACCTTGAATACTGACATCACAATATCTTGTATATGATTCTTTTCAAATCTAACATTGGCTGCATTTTCGAATACCTCCAATTGATTATTCTCGTAGTTCATTGCTTGTTGGAACAACCGCATAGCTTCATCTAATCTTTGTTGTAGTGATGCTGAATGTCGAAACTTTGACAGAAATTTATTTGCCATTGCAAACGTATTCTCACAACACACTACTTGATTAGTACTGCCAAATCCAACCGAACCACTGCCATCGTGCTTGTTTGTGATAGTAATGTACCTATTCACATCGCTTTTCCCAATGTACTTGCTAGGTAGTTCTAGCTGAAGAAATACACCTGCTCCACTACCAATAGAACCACCACCTACATTGCCGTAGCTACCTAATGTAGAGGCATTGTCCCAAGGGTGGTGAAAGTTAGCGTTTGGATTAAAGTTACCATTCGCAGATTCTATTAGCATGTGTGCTGCATCTTTGTTTTGCAGAAATTCATACCGATTTCCAACGACACCAAGTATGGCATCGTTATCACTTCTTTCTACCGCATATTTATCAGGAATAATTGTTCCTTTTGCAGTGTACAATTCTTGCTTTGAGGCAGTCCAATTTAATCCCGTTGCCTCTAGTGTTTCAAATACTATTTCATTCTTATTCATAACGTTTTTGATGTAAGCCATCACCTATTTGTTTTAGTTTAAATTAGCTATTCAAGTATGTCATCAATTCTATATTGATTAACCTACCATTTATTTCTTGAAACTGAATGTCTTCTTTTTCAAACCATTCAGTCCAATAATAAATCTCCTCATTGTATGCCCATTCTAATAATTCTTGGTCATCAAATTTGTTTACATCTACATAAACACCATCTTCATCTTCAAACTCCCAATCTTTACTTCTTAACCATTCTAGCATATCTTTTTCGTACTTAACGTACATCATTCCATCATCAATGCAGTAACCTTCGTTCATTCCTTCAAGGGTTACATCGCATTGTCTTGCCCAATAAATTCCTTCTTCTTTCTTCTTCATAACTATTTGTTTTAGATTGAATTAATATAAATCTGATTTCTCTATTTAATTAAATTACATAAACTATAGATTCAATAGTAACAATTTTTGAATCTTCATCACCGCTTATACTCATGCTCATGTCTTCAAAATGGTTGCTAACACTACATGAATGTTGCTCGTTTAAGTTAAATATATTTGCCTCCGAAAACATAACTTCCTCCATCACCCATTCAAACATATCATCAAACGATGCTTTTTCGCTAAAGAAAATTGTTGTGGAATTTCCGTTTATAAATAATTGCTTCATAACTGTTTTTGTTTTAATTAATATTAGATAGTAGCACTACTGATTAAATAAACCTCTTTCGTATCAATACAAATAACCGCTTGAAAGTTCTCGCACTTTATGTGTTTACATAAGATGTAAGTTCCCGTTATTTCTCCGCTTGATACCAAGTCATTTTCATCTTGACAGTAAGTAAAATACTCTTCGTTTTGTAATTCTATTTTTTTCATTTCTATATTTTCATAAGCAATCATTTCAAATACCTCAGAATACACTTTAATACTCCCATCTTTACTTGTTATGTATTCAGGTTTAGCGGTAGAAGTAATAGCCGTTCTGTACTCATCGTTAAGTATCTTTCTGCTGTCTTCCGTCGCAAATATTATAGCAGATATTAAATTTGTTTTTAAATCATATCCGTTATAGAATGTTTGTTTTTCTTCTGTCAAAAGGTTCATTACTGTTGTACTTTTCATAACTATTTTTTTTTAGATTAGTAGCACTGCGAGAATCGAACTCGCATAAACCATTGGCGCTCTTTATTTTTAGTGATTATTAAATTAAGTTTAAATTGTACTTACTTTCTATTTCTCTTAATTCTTTTTCCTTGCAGTCGGTTCGAATTAATGCACCATACTCAATACCATTGTCTAAACAATACCTTCTTAAATTCTGACCATATTCGCAAGATATGACGTTAAATTCCGTTAACAACTTCTTTGCTTGTTCTTCGTACTGCTCACCATATCCATATTGAAACGACATTAAGTACTCTTTATCATCTACTTGAATTGTTCCTGAAAAGTAGCTGTTACCATTCATTTTGTCGAACCATTCCTTCGCTTGTATTTCTATTTTTGTAATCATAACTGTTTTTTGTTTTAGTAGGTAATATAATCATTATAACCATAGCTATGGTCGTATTTAATACTTGATGTCTTCACTATTTTATAGGTATACACATCGTACAAGAGGATATCGTCATAACACCCCCAAATCACTTCAGCTAGATTGTCCTTTATGTCAGATAGTTTAACTCTTGCATCACCTATTGTGTCAAATTCATCAAATTCAACTTGCCACATCTGACCATCTCTTTTTTTAATAATTGAACATTTCATAACTTTTTTTTATTAATTAATAATTGTTTTCACCAACAAAAGCCCGCACAGAAATTCCATGCGAGCCAGCCCCGTTGTATTGTCCTTGTCTCGTACATACTAACAGCTGTCATTCGGCTTAGTGCCTTATAGCTGCTAGTCAACAAGAAGAGTGTGACTCACCCAAGCGCAATGCCGCTTCTCAGCAGTAGTATGTAGCACCCCCATTTCTCAATGGCAAGACAATAGTAGTTTTTTGTTTATAACTGACAATACTTACTAACGACAATTTAACAACAATTTAACGTTTGTTAACATATTATGCTCTACAGCCTAGCAAACACGTTGACATCAATACAAGCTAATTAACAGACTCAATTAATCTCAATGACATATATATATAGTAGACAACGTAAACGCCTCTTAATAGCGCTGTAAATAGCTTATGTACACCCTATATACACTACACATAAGATATCTTAGTAACGCACAGTTAAGAGTGAATGTTTCTTTATCGGATTAAATGAAGTTGAAAAGAGGTGTGGAGGTTATGCAGTAGTTCACAATAGCTAACA
>Ga0209816_1001161_pt1 | contig 19738 bp, 31 predicted proteins | sample CoawatmetaG01DNA_FD_187509 | JGI IMG/M metagenome (GOLD analysis project Ga0209816, IMG submission 187509) | Marine microbial communities from the West Antarctic Peninsula - Coastal water metaG017-DNA (SPAdes) (version 2) | ecosystem: Environmental > Aquatic > Marine > Coastal ... | reverse complement strand
TTGTCAGCTTCACAATCAGCTTTTGAGTCATACTTACAGCTTCCTGTCTTTCCCCATTTATATTTTCCGTTTTCACATTTTTCGCAAGGCATAGTATATAATAGATTTTTAGTTAGTTTATTTGATATTTAGATTGTAGCTCTACGTCTTATATTTGCTAATTGATCTTGACTATTTGTCATTTCATCCGTTACAACGTAAGCTCTAGTTGCTTCAGGTGCTACACCTCCTGATATATCAAAAGCTCCTGACATCATTTGAGGTGCAGGAGCACCACCACCACCTCCTCCACCACCTCCACCACCTCCTCCGCCCGAACCTGGTTTACCTCCGCTAACAATTTTTGCTAGCTGTATAGCAGAAAAAGCTCCTGCTATTCCTGCTTGAATAAATGGATATGCAGGATTGAGAAGTGTAAATGGAGAAGCTGAAGCTGTGGTAAATGCACTTTGAACCCCCTCTATTCCTGCAATAGTTACGTCTGTTATAGCCAAAGCTTTTGATAATTTTGAACCTTCTGTTGCTAATTCTGATGCTAATTTAAGTCCATCTTTACCAATATTTATTTTTGAATCTAGAACTTCTTTATCAAATTGTTTTCTTTTTTCTTTACTTGTTTTTGCTTGTACTAATACGCTTTCATCTGCTTTTTGCAAATGTTCTGTTTCATCTATAAGGTCTTTTACAGCTAAAGTCATTTTTTCTAATCCAGCTGTTCTTTCATCTTCAGCATCCCTTATTTCTTTTATTTTTGCAAGTTCTTCATTTCTAAGACCATTTAAAAAGTTCTGTAAACTTAGCTGTCTTCCTGCACTTTCTTGCCTTACATTTGCTAAATTGATTTCAAGTTCTGATAATGCATCTAAATCTTCAGCCATAACACCATCTTTGCCCATCATAGCCTGACGTTCCTTTTCTAATGCGACTGCTTCTGCTGCTATCTTTATTCTTTTATCTTCTAATCCTTTTTCAATATTGAACGCTTGTGTTGCTGCTTTTTCTCGTTCAGCATAAGTTTTTGTAATGTCTTCAGCTATTAATTTTAGCTGTTCTACTTGCGCTATACTTTGAGCTGTTTCTACATTTAAAGCTCTTTGAGAATCTTTCAATTTTTGATTTGCTCCAACTAGTTTATTAGTTGCTTTTGTTTCTTCTATTATTTCACCTGTAACATTTTTTACTGCTGCTGCTGCTTCTGCTGCTGCTCCTTTAAAATCACCTTTAAAAAACTTTATAACAGCACCCCCTAAACCTGCAATCCTATCAGTAATAACTGAAACAGCCGCACCGATAGTAGCCAAAGTTCTTTCTAATAGTTCTGCTCCTTTTTTTGTTTGTAATAAATGTCCAATAAGTGAAGTAATAACGATTACAAAAGCACCAATACCTGTAGCAATAATTCCTGTTTTTATAACTGAAAATAATGTTTTAGCACCCCCTATTATATTCCCACTAAACATTTTCTTAAAGCCAACTCCTGCAAGTTTAGCTTGTAGAGCAACTTGTGTAAGTCCGTTCTTCATTATTTTTGCAACGTCTTTAAACTTATCTTTAACATCTCCAATACTTACACCAAAAAAACCAAAATTATTTGTCAATTCTTTAGTTTCTTTTGTTACATCTCCAATATTTGATTTGATTTCTGCTTCTAATACTACTTTTTCTGCCATAATTTTATTTTTTTAAAAAAGTGGAACTCCTGGTTTAATTTGTGTGAATGTAATATTACAAGCCCATTCTATTGTTACATTTGCTGCTCCCCTTACACCTATGAAGAAACTTTGTCCAGATACGTTACCTGTTGTTCTCCATAAAGTAACAGTTCCGGAACTTTTTATATTATCTCGTTCGCTGTTAATAACTAATTCATTACCATAAGCAACAACAACACCCCTTTGAACAAAACTCGCATAATCTCCTGTGTTTCCTGTAGCTGTTCCGCCTACTCTTACTGCTAAACAATCAGCGTGAAAATACATAATAGTATTATCAGGAATCTGAAAGAAATTTGCTGCTATATTATTTAACGTACTTGCTGTAACGTTTCCGTTAGTTGTTTGCTTTCCATAAAGAAGCTGAATTGATTGTCGTTCTGCTAATTTATCAGTAGGAGCATTACCCCCTAATACTATAGAGTTAGAGGCTGTAGACTCACCTAAAGTGCCAAAAACATTAGCGTTGTCTACTTGATTATTTATTACATTTTGATTGCCTATTATAACATTATTTCGTGATAAACCTTTTATTGTATTATCTTCCCCCATAACTAGAGATGTATTAGTCCCCCTTTCTACTAAGTTTCTAACCCCAAATGTCCGATTATTTTCATTGGCAAATACATTATCTAAACCTGTATTATATCGAAATGTAGAACAAGTTCCGGTTACTTTATTATAAGTATAACCGTAAGATTCACATTGCAACTGATTAGGTCTTATATCGTTCACACCATCAGTAAATGTAACTTCTCCAAGTAGTGATACTGATAATGGTTTAACTGTAAAGCCTGCTATAAATGGTATTGACATTATGGTATAAGTATAAATTCAACTGTTGCCAAGTCGTTCGGCTTGTAGTCTATAGTGTTTACTCTGTATTCTCTGTTTTTGATTAATACAGTATTACTGAATAAAAACGAATTAATATCTGCAGGACTTAGGTTTACTTTAAGAGTCATTATTCTTGTATTAACATTGTAAAGTTCGGAATAGTAAGGCAACCAATATGTATTAAATAAATTATTTAATGTTGATCCTACGTTTGGCATTAATTGACATTCTCCAAAATTAAAATCCTCTGATAAATAATTAGCCTGTATTTCTGAAAGGTGACTAAACTGTAAAAATTCTGATTCTGTTGGATTCCCTGAAACATCATTTTGATCAGGAACAGAAAAAGTAGTACCGCTTAAAATTTTAATACCATTGTCAAACATAATTCTAGGACTATTATCAAAGCCTTCTGTTGTATCTGTTTCAGAATTGTAAGAATACAGTGATGGAATTATAAAATCTGAATATTGACTCATTAAAGGCTTTACAACTGTAGCTGCAAAAGGTTCTGCTATTATTTTATCTTCACCAATTAATATATTAAATTCATCCGTTGCTTCATATTTTTTACTCCCGTATAAATGACCGCTTACAGAATTTTTATACTGATTAAAAGCATAGTCATCATCATCTTCTAAAAACTTAAAAACAGTATTTCTATTTAAATCAGTTAAAGGCTTCAATTTCATTTCTGAAACATCTACCTTATCAGTCCAAATTAAAGGATCATCTGTATTGTTTAAAAATATATCTCCGTAAGGTTCTATCTTAATAATATTAGGATTATCTGCATCAGGCATAGTTACTAAGTTGAACATTGTAATTATTCCTTTTAAGAATTCCCACTGTCCTATTTCTCCTCTTAATGTCTGTAATAAAGTATCACTTGTAATTCCTTGAACAGTTACGAAAGTAATAAGATGTGCAGCAGGTTGGTTTATAAATGCGGTGTCATTATGAAAAGGGGAATTATTTTGTCTAATATAATTTGAATTACTAGCCTTCCATTGAAATTCTAATGTATCTCCTGGCTCCATTGGTACAGTTACCGTTCCTGTATAATCGTAAATAGGATTGACATTATTGAATACTAAAATATCACTAAAAAGATTATAAGAACCACCTGATGTATCTATTGAAATACTATCCACAGCACCCGAACCATCAATAGTTGTAGTAAAGGTAGCACCATTACCACCAAAAGAACCAGTAGCAATAGTTAATGTTGGTGCTGAAGTATAGTAACCACCATCAACTATAGTAACCGTATCAATTGCTGAACCAAATGTTGTAGTTGTAAATGTAGCTACTGCACTTCCCTGCAAAGGTATTGCATTAGATTGGTCAAATATAACAGGACTTGTTAAACGATTTTTAATCCATCTAAATTCAATATTGCCATCTCTTTTTGCTAGAACGCTAGCTTTATAAGATATTCTAAAAGAAGAATTCGTCTGTCCTGAAGGGCAAGTAAAGATATTAGAAGAAGGATCAAATCCTGCTGATGTTGGCATAGTAATATCTAAATATTTTAAATTAGAATAACTATCAGTTGCATAAATATCAGGGCTAGCATTTAAAAAATATTGAGCTATTCCACTTGTTGTATTAGTATTAGGGTTTTCATCAGCTCCCCAATTAAAATCCATAAATAAGCTCTTAAATTTATTTGTATTAAAGAAAGTAGATTCATAATTAAAATTAGTTGCTGAAAATATTTTATCTACTAAATATTTAATATTTATAAATGGACGGAATGTAGATTCTAAGTTTGGTAAAATAGGGTTTCCTGAAGAATCGACTGAATATTGGTGAGTCCAATCTACAAAAGGATATTTTAGAGTTGTGTTATTTCTTAATCCTGATGTGTTTGCATTTAGATAAACTATTGATGTAGCATTAGTTCGACTGAGTTTTATGTTTGTATAATTATATGAATGTTCTAATTCCTTAAAATCTAACTCTTGAAATGTTAAATCTTTTAAAGTATCTGCTAAAGCTATTACTTCTGAATATAAATTCACGTTGTAACTTATCTCACCATTCTTATCTGTAATATCTAAGAGCCTTAAGTAACCTTCAAACAAAATAAATCCATCTTGTTTTAAAACAGTTCTAGTTTTTTTATAAGGATTGAATAAAAGAGAAGGAATAGTTAAATCCCTAGTTACTTCAAATACTTGGTCAAATATTTTATTATTTCTTTTAGTACCAGGAAGGTTAAAAGCCTTTGAATAACTTTGCACCTTTTCAGCTACATTTTTAAAATTATCAACACTTAAGGTTAAAGGTAAATCTTCATCTTCATAAACATCTAAAATAACTTGTCCATCACCTAATAATTGTATTGCTCCTGAAGGAACAGCTCCAATAACAGGCTGTATTGACATATTTGAAATTGATATTGTATCGGTTTGATTATTAGTATAGGTAATCATCACTATATCATTTTGAGAAGATGCTGTAAAAGTTCTAGTTATTTGACTAGATGCTGCGGAGAAAGCTTGTACTGATGTAATATTATTTGATTGAGCAGTTCTAACATTTAACAAACCTGTTCCGGTATTAGAAATATCTATTGTTAAAGTATATTGTTGTCCTACAGCCAAGTTGGATAATTGTTGATATACACCACTAGCAGATGATGTAGGTACTGAAGAAAGCACTAAATTACCTGAGCTTGCAGATGGATAACTTGGAGTTCCTGAAACACTTGTCCTGATTGCATACCATACATTTATAATACTAGGTGGTGCATTTGTAAGTGCTTCAGTGTAAGGATACAGTGTAGTTGCAGTATAAAAATAAGGTAAATATGTAAAATCAGAACCATAAACCAAAACTTCAGTTGAAGTGCTTGACATCTGGTTTAAAGTTCCATCATCACTTTGCGGATATACTATTAACTGTAAGCTCATTATACTGACTGTGTTCTTAGTGTTTTAGTCTTTTCTACTTCAAAAGTATATTGCATAACCTTATCGTTAGCAATTGTCTTTTCAGTAAAACTAGAAGTTGTAAGTCTGACAGGGATTACGTAATTATTAAGAGCTGAATTTAACGCATCATTTTGATAGCCTTCAATGATATATACTTCTGGGCTGTTTATGAGTTCTTCAAACCAAGCTGATTCTTCTTCACTTACAAAGTCTGTATTCATTTTAATCTTTTCTGTAGCATTTACTCTTAATGTTTTTTTACCACCTTTAAAACTGTCGATTCTATAAAGAGGAGCGTTCCAATTTTTTGACTGTTGTTGGTATGTTGTTCCTTTGGTTTGTATAGTCCTTGTAGACTTCATATTGAAGGTATAGTAATCCCAAGCTCCCCATTGATTCAACCATCCGAGCCGAATAGGTTTAAAACCTTTAAGATTAGGACATAAAATATTTACTCTATAAGTTTTAGTTATTACGTCATCATTTAGATCGAAAGCTGTTACAGTGTAATATGATATATTAGGCAGGAAACCTTGAAAAGCACTACTCCAATTTCTTAAGTTAGCAGGATAGAATCCAAAGTAAAAAAGTTGTTCACTTCCATTTGAATTCCAACCAAAAAAAGCTCCGTTATTAAAACCGCTAAATCCTGTAGCTTCTACAACTATTGAGCTACCTAGCTGTGAGCCTGTATCATCATATAATGAAACTGAAATATAAGATAAGTTTGCTGTATTTAATATTCCTACAGTTCCATAATCATTGATTGTTGCATACTGTGTAGTTGATGCATTAGTTAAAAATTTTGAATTAGATGTTCCTGTAGTAAATAAACTGTTATCAAATCCATAACTGAAATTATTGCCTGGGAACCCTATATTTGGTGTATTATAAGTCAATGGATCACTATGTGTTAAGTACCCATTGTAAATAAGAAATTGAGAAGAATTAATTGGATCAACATTTATAGTTACATTTGGCGTTACTGCTGTATTTAAATATTGAGTGCTAAATTCAATAGCCATATACCTAACTGCAAATTGATTCCTTGAATACTTATCTGTAATGTGAACAGGGTGAACGCCTGTACCACTACCAAAACTTGTGGGAGTTCCTTTGTATTTGCTACCATTACCCCCAAGATTATCAGAATTTACAAAGCTTTCTAAAATAGGTCTAAAGTCAAATATTCCAACTCCTGCATTGTTAGGTGTAATTTTAAAAGTTCCAGTAGGAGTAGAGTTAGCAATGTTGATTGGATTGATGCTTATATATACATTAGCTACAAATTTTACCTTAATTTCATTAGAAACTATTATGTTGTTTCTTAATGTAAAAATTACGTCCTGTCCTATTGGCATTGTAGCGTATGCAGGGGATTGAATTATAGATGTTGCCATTATTTAACTTGTGTTATTGTTTCTTTATTTAAAGTGTTTAAGATGTCTTCTTTAACGCTTCCTAATAAGTCTTTGCCGAACTCCTTTAAACCAAGTCCTAAAGGTTTTTGAAAGAAGCTTATTCCTTGTATTCCATTTCTACCAATAGATCTGGCAATTAAAAATGTTATTGTCTTACGCTTCATAAATTTTCCTTCTGCATCTCTTGGTGCTATTCCTTTTTTTACTACCCATTTATCTAATGCACTACTTGGCGGCTGTGAATGTTTTGGGGAGTTCTTATAACTAAAAGGACTCTTAATAATTTTACCTTTGTAGTCTTTAAAGCTTCGCTTAGTCTTAGTTCCTGAAACTCCTTTATCTACGAACTGACCATAAATAGACATATAGAACTGCAATGTAAATCCATTACCATCAGGTACTACTTCAAACTTGATAGATTTTTCTAGTTCACCTCCTTTTTTTGCTTTCTGAAGGTTTCCTTTAGCTCTATTGACTACTTGCTTTCCAAAGCTTTCTAAGTATCTTTTAATGCTGTCTGTTTCCACTATGCTACTGCAACAAATACTTCAACTCTAGGATTAGCAGAAGAACCTACAGGTCTAACTTGTAAAGAAGCTATGTCTTCCATAGTTCCGAATGAAGGAGTAGTATCAGCTTCACCTAAAGCAATTGCAGCTCCTTGTGATAAGATATGAGAATTACCTGGTGTTATAGTAACTTGATAATTAGAAGCAGTTGTTACTATTGCTAATTCTATTTCAGCTAATGCATCAAGATTAGTTATCCTAATATATTTAGTCCTGTCAACGTCAATTGCTCCTGCTGAAGTATGAGGACTTGCTGCAAAAGTTGCAATAGTAGTAGTTTGAGAATGAGCACAAGTAACGATTCTTTCAAATACGTCAATTATATCTTCTGTAGTTACTGTATTACTTGAACCTCTTAATGAGCCGTTAAGCGTAATCGATTCTGAAAGTGTTGTTGTTAGTGTTGCCATTTTTTATAATTGTATTGTTATTTTAAATTTTTTCCATCCTATTTCTACTGATAACCATCCTATTTTAAATTTCATTAATATCCTGCTCCAAGAGTCGTAACAGGAATATTACAAGTCTGAAAGTCATTCTGTACTAATACACCAATATTAAATACAAAACCACAACAAAGATTATCAAATCTTTCTGAGAAAGGCTCTAATGTAAATTGGTCTTGCGTAAAATAAATAGGTTCATTAATATCATTTACACCTTCTAAAGATTGTCGCTCACTATGTCTAAGCAATCCAATAAAATCTGTAGCTATTTGAAGTGTTTCATTATATACATCTTGCTCATTACTTAGAGTCTTATATAACTTAGGAAAGTTAGCGTCTGCATTGTTCTTAGTCCAATTATCTTTTTCAGTTACCATATCCATAACAAAGATTTGGAAGTTATATGTAAGCTGACTATCTCCTGTTGTTACTGATGTTGGATTAATATGAAGTAATGGGAATTTTGTTTCCTTTTCCAAATCGATTGAAAATATATCCCCTACTGAAGTTGTGCTTATTTGATCGTGATATTCACCGAGTCGTAAAAGTGTATTAACAACATTATTATAAGTTTTATTTTTAACCATTTCTTTTTACTTTATTTTGCGAGTTCAAATCTGTTTCATAACTTAACCAAGTCAAACATTCTAAAAGACTAATTTTTGTTATTGTTTCTAATTTACTTATATCTTCATTACACAACCTGTGCATCACTCCGAACCACGACCATTTGCTTGCAAAATCTTCACTAGCTATTGCGTCGTCATTACCTTCAGCTTCTCCATCAAAAATGATTGCGTAATCTCGGATAATGCCTTCCCTAAAGTGTAAAAAAAAACCAATGCACTTTGCACTTGTTCAGCTGACATCAGTTTCATCTCCTCTGCTCTAAGCCGAATATCACCATCATACGAATCAATTATGTAAATGTCGTTCTTCTTTAATTTAACAGGTCTATAAAGGACGCTCATTAATTCAGGAAGATTTGTTTCTATTCCGTTCTTAACATAAGTTTCAATATCGGCATACTCACCAAGAGTAATAGAATCTAGGTCAGGGTGAAACCCGTACTCAACACCATTAATCTCTATTATCCTTTTTAGCTTTGTATCTTGCTTTGCTTGGAGTTCTCCTATCTTACTCATTATAACTGCAACATCTGATAAGGCTAATTCATTTACTAACTTCTTAGGAATGTTTGAAAGTTCTACTATAGTCTGAGTAGCTTCTTCAGTCTTAGTACCTGTTTCAAAGTCAATGAGTTTAAGCCACGATTCTAAGGTAACATCTGACCAACTATTGATTAGCTTGAATTCTTTTACTTTACCTTCTTTTTTAATTTTAACTTTCATACACTATATAATAGAAATTAGTTGTTTTTAGTTTAACGATTTTTTTACTGAACGAAATATCTTCCTGCGTTTGGATTGTCTAGGTGGTATATAATGTTATAACGGATTCCGTCAATTGCGTGGTTGTAGTTATCTACATAAAGCTTAGAGCCTTTATCTGCATAGACATAGTTGTTTAACTCTTTAGCTATGTTAGTTGATTCAGGACTTACTATAAGTTGATAGTCTTGCAATCTAGTAATTCCACTTTCAATCGTTCCTTTCTTAACTGCTTTTATGTTTACTCCTAAATGCTTGAGGTCTGCAATAAGTCTTGGTTCAGCTGAGTCAGCTATTATTAAAGTTTGACCTACCTTGTCTAATACTATCTGAGCAAGTTCTTGACTCTTCAATCCATTACGATATAGATGTTCCTTTAAGTATATCTTCTTATGCTTCTTATCAATAGCAACTTCTGTAAGACTATCAGGATCAATACTAAAACCGAAATCCATTCCACAAGAAGTCTGTAAGTCATCAGGATTAAATTCTCCTATTGACCAATTCTCAAAGACTACTCCTTCTGCTTTCGCTAACCAACCTCCTAGAATCTTATGCTGATACTTTTTAAAGTTATTATGCTTTATGCTCTTAATACGCTCTAGGAAGCTTGTAGATAGATTATCTTTATTATCTAGGTAGTTAGTATGAATATAACATACATTGTCTTTAACGCCATTAAAACCACCTTCAACTCCTTTGTCTTCAAAGAACCTCTTATATATCCAATGTTCCTTAGTTACAGGATTCAATACTAATATGATTCTATTCTGTACTTTCTTTTCTCTTATACTTAGGTCAATAGTATCAAAGATGTTTTCGTCTACAAGTTCCTCAGCTTCATCAAGTACCCAAGTAGATATACCTTGTAATGACTTTAGACTAGCAGTCTGATTACCTGCTGATGTCTTGATACCTCTAAATAGAATGTCTGATTTGTTTCCTAAGTTTATTACCTCTGCTTTGTTTACGCTAAAGGTGTTGTCATATCCAAGTAGTCCTATCTTCTCTAAGAACTCAGGTATGATTGACAAGTGAGCCGACGTCATTGTATAACGTGTGAATAGGACTCTAACATTCCTAGACATAGTTAAGAGCGTAAGAAAGACTGTAACAGCAAAAGACTTTCCTGAACCCCTACCTCCTGTTATAATAAAGTATCTAGCGTCTGACTTAAATAGTGCTGTATATTTGTCGCTAAGATTCAGAGCTTATAAAGTTTATTAAAGGTACATTAAGACTTTCGTCATTAGTAGTTACATCAACTCTTTGTTGTGGCTTACCATAGAAGTATTCAAAGTACAACTTAACTGCCCATTGTTGCTTTTGCTTTATTCCTTCTTGTAAAGCTTCAAGTGCTATTCCACTCATTGGTGTTAAGTGTTCTATTAGCTTTTGTTCTTCCCCTTTGCCTTTACGTCCTGCTCCTTCTCTTTTTCCTCCGTGTTCCATTTTGAAATAATTTGATTAATCAAGTGTTAATATATAATAGAAATTACTCGTATTCGTTTGGCAGCATTAGTCTTATGCCTAATTCAGTCATAGCCCATATTCTTATTTGGTCTGCATATATCTCAAAAGCTTTACTATCCATTCTAGCTGTAGACTTAACTACTTGGATTCCTACATTCCTATCGTTTATCTCTATACTATTCCATTCACTTGAGAACTTGACCTTTAGCAAATCGTGTATTTCATCAGGAAAGTAACCTAGTTCATTAGACAAGACTTGGACAATACAACTCCAATAATAGTTATTCTGCATATTGCTTCTTGTGTTTCTTTGTTTCTTTACATCTACTAAATAGTCATTCCCTAATTCCTTTAAATAGTTAATTAGAGTTTGCTTATCTTTATCGCACTTTATAACGAACTTCAAAATAATTCTTTTTGCGGTTGTTCTTTGTTTATCCTTTCGGTTGCAATCTTAAAGTAGTTGTCATCCATCTCGATACCTATGAAGTTTCTGTTAGTTTGTTTTGCTGCCACACCTGTACTCCCTGAGCCCATTGTAAAATCTAGGACGGTTTCGTTTTCGTTTGTGTAAGTTTTAATTAAGTACTCCATAAGTGCAACAGGTTTTTGTGTTGGGTGTAAAGAACTGCCCTTGCCTTTTCTATTGTCAGGGAAGAAAGTTCGTATTGTTGTAGGCGCTCTAGTTGTCTTATTGTTTACAGGTATTCTTTTAGTTAATCCTTTTGCTCCTAAATCGCTACTTTTTTTTACTACTCTATTATCTGTATATGACTTAAACCCCTCGTCATTTATTCTATTATAGTTTATAGTTCCATCTCCAAATACAGCTATGTTTTCGTGTATTGTTATTGGCTTTCTATTGGCTTGTGCAAAGTCTGTTGCTGAATTTTTATTCCAAACTATTTCATACTTGTACTTTTTTTCGTTAGATAGTATTAATTTAGCAAAAAAAGGATTTCTTCCAAACAATACAATTGCACCGTTTGGTTTTATGATTCTGTTTAGTTGCTTCCACATCAAAGTAAAGTCTATAACTGAATCCCATTTACAGGCAGTTGTTCCGTAAGGGGGGTCTGTTATAATAGCATCTATACTTTTATCAGGAATACTTTTCATTACCTGAAGGCAGTCGCCGAGTCTTAAGTCTATCATTTAATCAAAAGATTCATTGATTCCCCTTTCGCCTACTAGCTTTTCTTTTGCTCCTGCCCATAGCTTATCTCTGTTCTTACTTAAGCTAGGTTCTGTCCTTTGTAAGGTAGGTATGCCTTCTGTTGGTACACTATCCATATAAAGACCACAGGCGCACTCTGACTCTATGGCAACCCACTTTCCTTCTCTGTGTACTATTGTAGCTTTAGATAGCTCTTTAGTCTTTCCACATTCGCAAGTGTATAATGTCATAATATCTTTAATTGTTTTTCCTGCTTATTAATTCTTTCTTCAGCTATATTAAAATAGTTTTCATCCTGTTCTATTCCTATAAAACTTCTATTTAAGTTCTTTGCAGCAACTCCTGTGCTTCCACTTCCCATAGTAAAATCTAATACAGTTTCATTTTCGTTTGTATAGGTTTTAATTAAGTACTCCATTAATGCTATTGGCTTTTGGGTTGGGTGGCTTCCACCTTCTCCACCTTTAAATGGTGTTGCAAAATATTGTATTGTTTTAGGGTAACCTTGTGTTGTAGGAATTTGTCTTGTTACTTTTTTAAAATCTCCATAAACATTGACCTCATTATTATCTCCACTTTTTGTTCTTTTATCTATATATGTTTTGTCTATCATTTGTGGGTTGTATGTACATTGACTTCTGTAAAATACGCATATATTCTCGTGCTGCCGCATTGGTTGTTTCTTAGAGTTTAGATGTCCTGTTGCGTGTGATTTTTGCCATATCCACTCATATTTAAAATATTTAGGATTACTCATTATTAAAGCACTTGTAAATGGTTGTGAACTATTTAATACTATTGCTCCATTAGGTTTTATTATTCTGTTTAACTGTTCCCACATTAAATCAAAATCAATTACACTATCCCATTTGCACGCAGTCGTTCCATAAGGAGGGTCTGTTATAATTGCATCAATGCTTCCTGAAGGTATAGACTTCATTACTTCTAAGCAATCTCCAAGCCGTAAGTCAATCATCTCTTTAGTTTATCTAATTCAAACTCTAAATGATTAATTGCTTTCTGTATGCACTCAATCGGAGAGTCGTGCTTGCGTTCTGAACGGAGTAAATAAGTAACTGCTGTTCCTGTATTATAAGTGAGTTCAAAGTCTTCTATGACTTTTCTAGCTTCTATCTTATAACGGCTTCCTATGTAGTAGCTTGGTATTCTATTGTCTTTCATTTAATCTATCGTTTTCAAGTCCTCCTGTTCTTGTTTCTACTTTGTCCATTTTCCAAAGCAATCTTTCTTTAGATTTTCTTTTTATTCTGTCTTCTATTATGCTCATAATAATAACTATAAAAAAGAAAACAGCTGTAATTATTCCTAGTATTGTAAATATCATCATTTTGTTAAAAGTTTTAAAAGTTGTGAGCTAGTATAAATTCTATCTTCGCCATCATAATTTTCATAAATGCAAGTAAAGTTGTCATCTTTCCAAGTCCACAAAGCTCTGACATTCTTTTTAATATTGTCTTTCAATATCCATTTAATTGTTTTGTATGTTCTTTCTTGTTCGGCCATATTACTATTATATTCATTATTACTGTTTTATTTAATTGTATTGGGGAGGTAACCACACCCCCCCTCTACTATGCAGGACTGAAAAATTAAATTCCTTTTAGGTCTTACCCTATATTTATTATTAATTGTTTCCTGCATATTCTTTATATATCTTTTTTATTCCATCAAAACAAGCTGCAATACAAGATCCGCAATTAGTTCCTGTTGAGTAGTTCGTATTATACAACGTGTTATAAATTTCAATCATAGATTTTTTTGCTCTTTGGTCTTTAGCTCTACCTGTTTTTAAGTCAGGCCATAAAGCAATAATCTCTGCTATTATTTCTTGAGGTATATCTGTTCTAACTTCTACCTCTGTTGTCTTTTGCCAAAAACCCTTTGGACAAGATTGAGAGCTGATTGAAGACTTCACTTTCATAAAACACAAACAAATTTTACATTGTCCTAATAAACTTGAATAGTAAACACACCCTTTACAGATAGCCATTCTATCTTCATATATTTCTTTAGGTACGAAAAACTTATTCATTAAGCTTATATTTTAATTGTACTCTTACTTTATCTATTGTTGTAAACAAACTGTTTCTACTTATTCCAGTTTTCTTTGCCAGGCTGTCTAGTGTATTACCTTCATAGTAATATAAAGAAAAAACCTTAGAATCGTACCAAGAAAAACTCTCTAAGGCACTATCTATCTTTTCTAGGCTAGTCCATTGATAGTCGTCTGTTATTTCGTTTGGCAGGTTATAAAGGTGTTTAGATGGTATTGTTTCCCCTGTTTTCATTTCATCATAAGTAACTGCACTTGTTAAACTATCAATGTGTGTGTAATACTTCTTGTATTTATAAAAGTAATTACTTCTAGGACTTGTTAAGGCTCTCCTTAATGCTACTGCTCCATATCTTGTTACACCATCTATTCCATCTTTATCGTAAATCGTCTTCAAAGTAGTTGGATTCATCTGAAGTAGATAGAGCATAAGTTCCTGGACTGATTCATTAACCTCATTTTCGTCTGATGTTAGTCCGTAAGCCATAGTTCTGAACTTATCTGATAGCTTAGATATTTCTAAATAAATTTCAGTCATTTATTGGTTCTATCTTATCAATCTTATTTACTGTGTCCTGTGTTAGTTCATCAAGAACTACTCTGTAAGCCCTTACTACTGCTGCGTTACTTCTTGTTTCTACTCCTGCAAAGAATCCGTTTGTTGCTACTGCTAAGTTAATTGGTATTATTAACAACCAATCCCAAAAATTATTCTCTCTCTGTCCTTCACCATAATGATTTGAATACTCCACGATAATTTCAACCACTTCTAAATAATTATTGTATCTACTTTTTGTGCTGACTTCTTTTGCAAACTCTTTACACATTGTTATATAAGTTTCTATTATTACTCGGTGTTCATCATTTGCGTAAATCGGTTCTGTCATACGCCAAAGATACTTAAATAGTTACGCAATTTGTTTTTCTTCTTTTAAGTTTTCAACAAGGTTTTTGTAATAACTTATCTGCTCTTCATATTCTACCCTTGATACTTTGTGAATAGTCCTAGCTAAATACTCTAATTCTTCTGCTGTTCCTTCTCCATACTTAGCATCTATAGCTAAACCGAATTTATACTGTTCACCCTGAGAATACATATTGCACTTAATACACTGTGTAGAACAATTTTCTTCATTGAAACGAGTAGCCATAAAACGCCTAGATTGGAAATGACCATTTTGCATACCATCTTTATAGTGGCGTACCACCGAACAAGTTGTGCACTGTACGTAACCATATTCATTTGAGTCTTTTATTCTGATGTAAAGACTAAACCATTTATCAAGTTCCTTTTTGAGTTTACTAATTGTTTTTTTCATTAACTTTTTTTATAATATAATATCGCATTACTATTGCCTTTTCCTGTTATTTCAGGTATTCCTTCTCCTTTTATTCGTTGCTTAACATAGTGCTTTACTTTATGTACTGCTGAAATTCTATGACCTATTCTTATACACATTTTACCATCAGTATTTTTAGCTTCATCAACCTGAAGTTCTGATTTCATTACTTCAAGTAAATCTACTACTTTATTCAAAAATTCTTTATCTGTTTTCATATCCTAAGTCTTTTCTCCATTTGTCTTGCAATATGCCTTTCCTTAGATTATACTTTTCTCCTCTGTATTTAGGTTCTTCTTCCTGAAGCTTTGCCCTTGCTCTTTTTATGCTTGGTGCTGATGTTAATTTATTAGCTGCATATAATGCTAAGAACTGACTTACTTCAAAACCTTTTTCAATTAATTCTTCTGACCATATATTAGCACTAAGTCTGTTGTCATCATCTTTTAAACTAGGATATTTATCTAGAAAATACATTACTTTGTCTTTTGTTTTCATTTCTTTTCTGTTTTAGGTTTTCTAATTGAAACCCACTTTTGATGTCGGTATATTCCAGGTTGTGGGAAGCCAAACATCATTTTGAATGTGCCTGTTTTTTCAGGATCGTACAATTCTTCTTTCTTCATCTTAATAATTTTATAGATTCTTGGTAATATAAAACTTCTTGTGGTTTTTGTTTTAGCGTTTCTACATTATATGTAGCTACATCTATTCTATTCTTTTTATGATCCCAAATCCATTTATAAAAATTCCTGATAGTTAAAAATGGTTCATCTTTTCCAAATCTTATAGCAACTCTAAATGCATCTTCAACTTGATTGAAAGTTATATATCCCCACCTCTTTTCCCTGATTAAATCAGCAGCAAATATCTTGCTTAGACTTGCTATTGTTTTTCCATCAGTATTAAATCCTATTGAAATTTTTGTTTCGGTAATCAGGTCATAAACCTTCGGTATAAGTTCTTCTAAATTTTCTTGTTGTAGTGGAATCATAAGTATTCTTTTCCTTTTAAGTATTCATTTAATTGCATATCTATTTTAGACATTGTTTTAGGATTTTTCTTTTCTCTACTTTCCCAAGTTCTAACGCAAGCTTTCCAACTTTTCATTATTTCTTTTCCAATTTGCCAACCTTTGCTTTCATAAAAATCAATAAACGCTTGTGAATCTATATTATTTTTGCGTAAGATACAATAATTTTTAACTTCATCTAAAGTAGGTTTTTTAAAGAAAGCCTTTTTATTACTATCTGTAAGATTATTATTAGTTATATTTATATTAGTATTATCTGTAAACTTTTCTTTACTAGGTACATTAACTAAAGTTATTACCCTACACTCTATTTGTTTACTATGTAGCTTATATTTGTTTACTCGACTAATATGGTTGTTATCTTCTAAATTCTTTAACCACTTCTGAACTGATACCTTACTAACTTCATACAGTCTACAAAAGTATTCAGTAGATGCTGTGCATTTTCCGTTCATATTACATAGAGCTGTTATTTCAGCATAAAGTAATTTAGCATTTGGTATTAAAGCTTTACTGTATCTGACTTCAGCAGGAATTATAGCATAGTAGTTAGGCTTTTCTTTCATAGGGTAATTATCTCAATCTCATATTTAAAGTTCTGGAGGGCAAGTTTAACATTTTCTAATTGATTATAGAAGTTCCTGTAAGAAACTTTAACGTCTGTTCCTACTTTACCTGATTGAATCCTTATAGTTACTTGGTGCTTTTCACTATTAACAACATCATTCTTTCTTAAGTAATCTTTAAGCTGATGTAAATCAAAGAAGGATTTTTTAGAATCTTCAATAGATTGAAAAGCGTTAAAGACTTTGTTAAATGTATCTCTATATTTAGGAAAGGTAGAATAGTTATGCTTGTGGTTCTTTTCATAATGATAGATTAAAGTTCTATCTCTATTAATTACTTTAGCTATAGTTGAATGAGGTATTTCATATTCTATCCTAGCTATTACACTTGCAATACTTCTAGCTACCTGGAGTTCTTGTTTTCTACTTTTGTAGCTTAAAGAACCCTTACGCAAGCCCAACAAAGAAGTTGTCAGGTTGCATAAGTTTTTAAAGTTATCTTCTTGTGTCATATTAGAATGGTAAATCATCAGATTCAGCTACTACAGGTGTTTCTTCCTTTGTATTCTTAGTAAAGAACCAACCATCAATATTGTGAAAGTACCTTCCGTTGTATTCTCTTGAAGATACGTTACACTTAATCAAGACTGAATCTCCTACTGATAACTTATTCAAGTCTTTGATTTTGTCATCTCCAAACGCTTGGATTGCAATATCTGGATTATAATCTGCTCCTGTATCTACTACGATAACTTGCTTTTTCCATTGTTTACCTGCTTGACTAACTCCTGTTTCAGCAGGTGCAATTAATTTTACTGTTCCTGTTACTTCCATTTTTATTGTGCCTGTTTGTGCAGGTCTTTATTAATTAAATTATTTACTTAGTGAATTACACCATTTTGTTATGTCATCTCCATAGATGAACTTAGATGTCTTTGCTGAGTAAGGAGCAAACCTGCCATTTTTTTCCTTTACAGGTAGCTTTACAATAGTCTTACTATAAAGGAATCTTCCTATACCCCAATTAACACAAGCTCTTTTAAAGGCGTCTGAAACGTGTCCTTTATTTTTTTCTACATTAGATTCAGATCCTGTGTCTGACTTCCATACCCATTCATCTTCTTCAATTTTTATCCCTACTTTACAAAATAACAATCCTGAACTTTCGTAATAAATAGTCTGCCAATTTTCCTGACCACAAACGTGGTCTAATATGTCTTGGCAATCTCTTGCATCTATATAAGCTACACAAGAAGCACCATATTTATTTGCTGATTGAACCCTCCATTTAAAAGGTATCTCTGTTTTTAATTTTTCTAAATTCATTTTCTTGTTCTTAAAATTAATGCCTTTCTACCTTTTTGGTTGTAAAGCTTGTTGTATATATTTAACTTATCTATTACCGCTTGATTCTGTTCTTCTGTTATGTTTAAGATGTCATTCCAATAAGAGCCTTTTGGTTCTACTTTGTAATTATAAACTTCATCTAACATTAGAGCGTTCTTCTTTCTGTAATCATTTGAAGCTAAGTCTAACTGCTCCTGCGTTCCGTAAATCCTTATTGACCTTTCATTACCTACTAAGTCATTATCCATAGCATACAAGCTTTTATTAAACACTGACTTTTCTGTATAACCATCTTCCTTAAAAAAAAAGTCTTGACAAATTAAATTTAATGTATTGTATTCTAAATATTCTGCATCTTGTATTGTCATCTTAAAATCTTTTTGAATTATCAATTGAATTATAGTAAGCTGTTTTAACCTTAATATATAAATCTCTTACAACTTCAAATTTTAATAAATTAAGTCCGTCCTCAGTTAATACTGTATTGTCAGGTAATAGCTCAGGTTTATTAGATTGTACGTCTAACAGGCTAATAATAGCTTGTGGCTTAGTTGTTGCTTCTTTCATTTTAAATTCCATTATCTTAATCCTAAAAAAAGTTCTAAAAGCGTAATAGACGCAAGTAGTATATATAAGCAGCCGAAAAGTCCTGCAATTCCTAAAAGTGTTTGTAATAAATTTTTCATCTTAATTGTATTGATTTTATGGTGCAAATGTACACCTTTTAATTTACTCACACAATTATAAACAAGTATATTTACAAAGTTATTAACAATTAAGGTGTTTACATCTAGGACGAACTTTATAGCTTGTCTAGTATATTAGTATTAAAAAGAAAAGAAAGTGCCTAAAACGGCTATAGGGGGTGCTAGAAATAGTGTACTAGCCTTGCTATTTGTCCTGAGTATTTAGAATGGATAAATCCCTCTACTGCTTTTTGTACTCCACAAAAGCCTTTACGATTATGCCAAGAATCTGTACCACTTGGTGAACGCATATATTCAACAGTTACACCTATGAAGTCTTTAGCATCTAGCCATTTGTATTTAACCTTATGATGTATATGGTGAAGATACCAGTAACGATATTTAGTTTCAGCCCACATTAAAGGTCTATCGTTAGCCATTAACATAGGCAACTTATCCATCTTAGCACCATCTCCGTGTTCTAGTCCTATAAGATTAGAACCATACTTGTAGTATTTTCTGTGTGCTACTGAAATATCAAAAGTTACATCTTTAGTGTTCCTGAACCAAGACTTTAAAGAGTGTGCTAAATGAAAGCCACTTTGATAATCGTGATTAGACATTGAATGTACTACATCTACAGGTGCTACTTGTCTTAATATCTCAACGCATTTAACATAAAGCTTTAAAGCAACTTCAAAGTGTTGCCACCATTTACCATCTG
>Ga0209816_1001160_pt1 | contig 19767 bp, 10 predicted proteins | sample CoawatmetaG01DNA_FD_187509 | JGI IMG/M metagenome (GOLD analysis project Ga0209816, IMG submission 187509) | Marine microbial communities from the West Antarctic Peninsula - Coastal water metaG017-DNA (SPAdes) (version 2) | ecosystem: Environmental > Aquatic > Marine > Coastal ... | reverse complement strand
CATTAATTGTTCCCCATTCGACATCTGTATTATATATAATATATTCAAGTATATTAGTTACAGTACTGTTAATACCACCAAAGTCTGAACTAGATAACAGTGTACGCACATCAATACCGTTTACTAGTCCTGTTACGTTACCTAATATATCACCAGTAACATTACCTGTTACTGGTCCAGTAACTCCTGACGTAGTAATAGTTCCTACATTTAATAGATTATTAGTTTGTGCATCTAAGTCAGCAGTAAGTTGCGGAGTAGTATCTGAAGCTAAGTCAGTTACACCCGAGTATGATACGGTTACTGTGCCGCTAGTTTGATCAATACTAATATCGTTGCCACCAGCAAACGTTATGTCAGCGTTATCGTACAAGTAAAACGTACCACCTGTGTCTGCTACTACACTTACTTGTTTAACACCAACATTGACGCCTATAGATATTGATTGATCAGATGGTGTCAACAAAACGTTTTGACCAGCAACTAATTTCTTAAACTGTAAATCGTATACTAACTTTTGAGCAAATAATCCTTCGCCAACTTCACCCAAGTTAGATACGGTTGTTTGTTCGTCATCACGCAAGTCTAGTTCTTCAAAGTTAGCATTTGTTTTAATAAATGCTTCTCTAAGATCATCTCCAGTTCCGTCGTTTGCGACATTACCGATATTAATTAATTGTACTGCCATTTTCTTCTTTTCCTTTTATTAGCTTACTGTGATGTCGCCATGCATTGCTGCGTGTAGTGAACAGTTGTAATGATATGCACCTGCTGCCGGCACTGTCCATCTAATTGTAGCATTTGTTGCACCTTGGTTTGTTGCTCCACTAGCTTGGTTGCCAGTACCAGTACCGTTTACAGTTTTAAGGTAGAACGGATGTCCTGCTGCTGATACAACAAAGTCTACTACATCGCCTGCATTAAATGCCAGAGCCGGATCATCACCACTTATACTACCACTTCGATCTGTACCGCTTAGTGTATATGCGCCAGTGCCGTTGTTTCCTACGTTAAGAGTATAATCAGCACCTATTGAAGTATCATTAATTGTAACTGAATGGTTATCATACGTATTGTCTAGTCTTAATAGCATTGTCTCCGCACCTTCAGTAACTCCATCTGCTGCCAGTGTAAATGTAACAGTAGCAGTATTAGAAGCCACTGTAAAGTTACCAGTTAGACTTGCTGCACTCAAATCTGCACTAGTAACACCTGTAATAGTATATGGTACTGTAGTTGCATCAGCTACGTTAGTTGTAGTAAGTGTAAATGTAACAGTGCCACCTTCGTTAACTGCTGCTGCACTTGAAGTTACTAAGTACGTTGGATTCAATATACTTGAATCAGTTACAGCAACACTAACAGTAGCACTCAGTGGTGAATCTAATGATAGTAATAAAGTTTCACTTCCTTCAGTTGTCATATCTTTCGATAAGTTAAGATCTAGTGTAGCAGCATTTGAACTAATTGTAAAGTTGCCAGTTAGTGAAATTGCTGCATCTGCTGTGTATCCTGATGCACCAGCTACTGCTGGATTACCTGTGTCACCGTCTTGGAATATGTTTCTCATTGTTGCAAGTGTTGGCTTAGACATTACTGGTAAAATGTATGTATTAAATAATGCATAACCTAATGGGTTATTTGATTGAACTCCTGCTGGTGTTCTTGCATTGTCGTTCCATTCAGGACTTAGTGATCCGCCGTCCCATAGTGAAGTGTATTCAAACATAGCAAATGTAAGCAAATACATGTATTCTTTAGCTGCTACTATAAAGGTTTCTGCTGTTGCAAGATTGCCGTCATTGTATCCGCTAATATTAAATGTGGTTGCTGCAACTGCTTGTGCTATTGCTGCATATAACTCTCTTGTTGCCCATTGAGCGTCTGTACTTGGATCCCAGCTTAATGCTACAGTTGATCCAGCAACTCCGCCACGTACACCATAGTAATGCATTGTATGGAAAACGTGTTCTAGTGCTTCACCTAAGTCGTCATCACCAATACCTGGTCTACCACTACTTGTATTCCTATACCATACCATATCGTTTACAGAGTACTCGTCTAAAAGACCATCTACGTAACCTGGGTATTGATATTTTCCTGTATCAGATAAGAAGTTTGGATCATAGCTTGCACCACCTCCATAAGCAATTTGCTGTGCTGTTGGTTTTCCAGCATGCCATGTACCTGCATCACCTCTTAGTGTTTTAATCATATTCTTCTGATCAGCAGCAACAATATTAGATCCTGTTGGGTCAGTAAATAACTCAACAACTCGTGCAATTTTGTCTGTCCACAAATCTGGAACTGCTGTTGCTCCACCAACGTTTGTTGCTTGGTAAAGTTTTATGCCGTGTACCTGTCTAGACTTATTAAATAGTGAGCCACCGGATGTATCTGCAACTAGGCCGCCTTTTGTGTATAGTCCGTTATCTAAATCTGCACTAGTAACACCTGATAGTGTATATGGTACTGTAGTTGCGTCAGCTACGTTAGTTGTGCTAAGTGTAAATGTAACACTTTGTCCTTCGCTTATTGTTGTTGCACTTCTAGTTAATACATGTGTTGCACCAGGTGTAAGACTTGTATCATTAAGCGTAGTAGACAGGTTGACTCCAAGTGAGTCAAGTGTTAATACCATTGTCTCTGCGCCTTCAGTAGTTTCGTCTGCTGTGATTGCAAACGCTGCGTTTGCAGTGTTTGAAGCAATTGTAAAGTTGCCAGTTAGACTCACACCACCTATATCTGCACTACTAACTCCTGTAATAGTATATGGTACTGTAGTTGCATCTGCCAAGTTAGCTGTGTTTAGTGTAACAGTTAGTGTACTACCTTCGTTAACATTAGCAGCACTTCCTGATAATGCGTATGTAGGTGTAATACTTGTGTCGTTAATAGCAACAGTAATACTTTCACTAACTCCATTTAGAGTAATTGTAAATGTCTCTGCACCTTCAGTAAGTGCGTCATTAGCTAAAGTAAATATAGCTGATGCAGTATTTGACGCTATTGTAAAGTTACCAGTTAAACTTGCTCCGCTTATATCAGCAGTAGTTACACCTGTAATAGTGTACGGTACATTTGTTGCATCTGCAATATTTGCTGTAGTTAGTGTAATAGTAAATGATTGCCCTTCGTTGAATGCTGCTCCGCTTCTAGACAATGAGTATGTTGCTGCTGCTGCGTAAGATACTGCTGCTGCCGGAGTACCGATGGTAAGCTGTGTATTGCTATTAAATTTATTATACAAAAATCTATTTGAGCTGCCTGATAAACTACGATTGTTATCATAATCAACAACACTAGCAGTGTCATATAATTGTGCCGACTTTGCAGTAGACTCAATAAACGCTTTAAGCTGTGCTGGAGTTGAAGCTGGATTTAACTGCGCATTTAATGCAGCCATGCCTGCTACTTGTGGTGATGCCATACTTGTACCGCTTATATTATTAATTAAGTAAGCAGAGTTTGCTGGGTATGGATTGTTTGTAGTATTAGCACCAAACTTATTAGTTGTGCTCATTGCACTCATAATGTCTGTGCCTGGTGCATAAATTGTTACAGCAGGTCCTGTTTCTGAATAAGTTGCTTTTTGTTCTAGTCCGCCTGCATTTACAGCAGTATCAATGCTTCCAACAGTATTAGCTTGATCATCATAAGGACTTGAACCTCTGTTGTGGTATATAGTTCCTGAATTTGATGTCGTAGTGTTATCATAGTCAAGACCACTAGCAACGTCAATTTTGTGACTTCTGTTACCAGCAGCAACCATAACGTGTACGCCTGCATCAATAAGCTCTTGCATGTCAACATCAACTGATGCAACTCTTGTATTAGATGCGTAAGTAGTTCCTATCGATGCGCCATTTGCTGGATAAAGTCCAAAGGCTGCACGTTTTGAAGCACTATCGATATCAGTGCCTGATTTGGCTGAGCCTCTATATACCATACCCGAAACTGTATTGTATCCGATACCGTAACCCCAACTCATGTTAACAATAGTTGGACGCTTATATCCAGTAGCTGCGTCAACTGTTTTTGCATTGTGCCAGAGCTTAATGCAATCAAATGCGTATGTTATACTAATACCAGTTCCGCTATCGCCTGCGCCTTCAAGACCATTGAGCTTTACAGAATATATTTTAGCGTTTTTTGCCCAACCATATGTTTTACCAGTTGCTGTGCCAGCAACGTGTGTACCGTGTCCGTCATAGTCTCTATAATGATTAGCATTTTGTGTAAAGCCAAGACCGCTCTCTGTAGCCCAGTTAATTTGTTGTACTCTGCTTACTCCTGATGCATCTTGGAATTCAGGATGGTCAGCTTGTATGCCGCTATCCATAATTACAACGTCAACGCCTGTTCCGTCTAAAGTATAGCCGTAGCCGCCTGCTGCTGCTACTGCGCCTGTGTAGACGTTTTCAGCTTCGTTGCATCTGCGCATACCCCAGTTAAGAAAGCTTCCACGATCAAGTAACGTCTTTGAAAAGTCACCTGTTTGTGTTGCATCAAATCCAATATGAAGATTTGTGTCTAATTCAGGTAGCAATGTTACACCGTATACTCTAGAATCAGACCTTAAAGCTTCTGCCTCGGCATCTGTTAGATCATAATGCGTATTACGTGCAGATCCAGGCCTAGCATTTAACACACTAACGGTTCTGTTAGGAATATCGCCTGCTCCAGTGTCGCGTATCATGTCAGCGTTAAAGCCCTCATAATCGACACCTTTATTTAAACTTACAATGTGTTCTCTTTCGCTCATTTTACTTTTCCTATATTGTTATGTGTTATCATGCTATAACTGCACCCTGGTTTGCAGTATTTACCCAACCATTTGTAGTGTATAGTAATGATATGTTATCATTAATATCATTGAATGTAATTGTTGTTCCAGTTGCTAATGTAGTTGGAGTAAGTGTTCCATCACCGCCGTCTACTATCATTGCAATTATTTTTATTTGTCCTGCAACACCGTCTGCTAGTGTATATGCATCTGCACCAGTTGTTGTAATTTCAGTTACAAGTGTATCTAAACTAATTACACCCGGTCCACTAATTTGTTGTACATCACCGACTATTCTACTTATTGGTCCTACAATTTTTCCTGCAATACCATCAATTATTGTTGAACTATCGTCGCCAAATACACTACCTACTAAGTCACCAGTTAGTGATCCGGTGTGCGCGCCTTGTGCGCTTCCAACTAGTGTTCCGTTAACTGTTGCATTATGCATTGTTACTGTTTGATTACGTGTGCTACTTGTAGTACCAATAACTACGTTACCTGATGTTGCAGCAGCGTTAATTGCTATATTAGCAACATCGTTTGCATCTCCAGGAGTTTTAGGTGTTGTAGTCAATTCTATATGATTAATACCAGTTTGATCCATTTGTATCTTACTCAAACCAGCATCGTCAGTTCCTGCATTAATATTAATAAAACCTGCTGCGTTAACAGCTATATCGTCACTGCCAGTTAAGTTTGCAATAGTGCCTGCTTTAATTGTAGTTGACGCTGTAATAGTTGTGCCTGTAATAGTTGTTGTATCTACTGGTCCAGTTACTACGCCGCCAACGCTGTCGATCATCACTGTTGAATCGTCTGCTACAACACTACCTTTAATATCTCCAACAACGCCTCCTACAGCATCGATGCTTCTTGTTACTGGTCCAAAGAATCTAATACCATCTGCTGTTATATTAACAACAGTATTAGTTCCAGCTGGTCCTATACTAATTGCATTACCATCGCCTGTAGCAGTAGTAATACTCATACTGTCGTCGGCTGTAATGCTTCCTGATATTACAGCCGGAGATGATAGTATACCATTAATTGTTGTTGTGCTACTTGCGTTACCTATACCAATAACTGTTGCAGTTGTTGCACCAATTGCTAATGTTGCTTGATCTATATTACCAGTAATATTTCCTGTAACGTTACCTTGTAAACTTCCAATAATGGTACTACTAAAAGTCTTAGCACCGGCAATAGTTTGATCACCAATTGTATATACACCATTAGTTACTGTATCAGCATTGCCAGTTAAGTTACCTGTAACATTGCCTGTAACTGTAATTGTTGCAGTTCCTAATAAGTTAGCTGCTGGTATTACTCCGCCAACTCCGTCTACAAGTAAGGTACTATCGTCTGCAAATACACTACCTGTTACATCACCGTCTAGTGTTCCTGTATGTGCGCCAGCTGCATTACCAGTTACATTACCAACAAACCCTGTAGATGCGGTAATTGTTGTACCTTCTACTGTTGTTGCTGTTACTGCTGCTGGTGTTACACCGCCAAGTATGCCAGTGAATGCTGCTTCTACTGTTCCTGCAACAAATGTCTCTGCTCCAATTGTCCATTTATCTGTGGTTTCGTTCCATATAAATGTCTTTGCTGTTGCACTGCCTCTATTAATACTAATGCCGCTATCTTGTGTTGGTGCACCAGCGCCAAAGTTACTATTAAGATTAATAATATTATCAGCAAGGTTAATTTCTTCTGTGTTAACAGTTGTAGTGGTACCTGTTACAGTAAAGTTACCTGCAATTACAACATCGTTAAAGTTTGATGTTCCTGCTGTTGCTTCAACGTTTCCGTTGACGTCTTTCCAAGCACTGCCTTGATACATTTGCAAACGGCTTGTTGTGGTGTTGTAAATTACATCACCTTCTTCTGCACCGATTGCTAATTGGTTAGCTGTAGTAACTGATGAAAATCTAAATGGTACACCACCGTCAATTTTAACTCTGTTACCAGCAGTAATTGATAAGTTTGTATTTGCTGTTAGCTTGGCAACTCCTAAATCTCTACCTTGAGTAAATGATTCTATTACTGCATCGCCTATGTTAACAACACTAGTTGCTGCACCAAATCCTATATCAACGGTGCCTGATGCTCCTGCATCAATTGCTAAGTTTCCTGATGCTGGCCCGTTAATAGTTGTTGCTGTTGTAGTAGTAATCTGGGCTGTATTAGTAACTAAACCTGTAGTAGTTACATTTGAGTTTATTACGTCACCAAGTACTTTACCAGCAACACCGTCTATTATCATTGAACTATCATCAGCAAACACACTACCTTGTATGTCAGTGTTAAACGTTATGCCGTCATCATATAAAGCTGCAATTTGTGTGCCAAGTGCTGTTGATGTTACAAAGCCAATATCATCTGTAAATTCTGAAAGGAAAACTGGCGCGCCTTGTAGTGCAGCATAACTTACTTTTCCTGTTGTAGCATTAAATACTATAGATCCGTCGTATGCAGCTAAGTTACCCCTAAGTGTTGTTGCTACTACTTCATTAAACTTAAAGTTGTCAGTGCCTATTGTTCCTACATTGTTAACTGTTGGTATAACACTAACATCAACTGAAATAGTATTAAGCTGTATAGTTCCTAAGCTACCTAGTGAAGAAAATTCTAAGCCTGTGCCATCTGCCTTTACTTTTACAAACTGACTTTCTGATCCAGTAAATGTACTCGGAGTATCAGTTAAGTCAGCAAATCGTTGCGCCACTAGGTGTTCCCCAGCCACTTTGATCTGAGCAGCGTCGATAGTTCCCAATGCAGTAATATTTTGGACACCAGTGATACTGTTGTCAGCTAGATACAAATTGTCCCCGGTTTGGATCTCTTTGATCTTATTACCGTCTTCTGTATCTAGTACTAGTGGAAATCTATTAGCCATTCTTTAAATCCTATTGTTTTATATATTTATCGTATTCAGTTAAAGTATTATAGTGCTGCTATTCTATCTTTAAATGCTGCAAAGTCTGCGCTTGCTGCAACTTCTGTTTTTAGTGTCGCAAGACTAATGAATGTAGCGTCTGCTGTATATAATTCATCAAAATTATCATTTACTTTGTCAAATGCTGTGCGTAACGGGTCGCCGTCACCTTTGTTTGCACTGGTTCCTAAATTAACGGTTTGTTTGGCCACGGTCTGCTCCCTTGTTTACTTGTATTCTTATTTTGCCAGCAGTAACAACTACTTGCCTTGCTTGCGGATTTCTAGTGTCATTACTAACTTTTACGCCATCTTTAATTAGTTTGTCTATCTCTTCTTTCTTATCCATTAGTGTTTTCCTACTACAACTTCAACTGTACCGCGTTCGCCGTCTAGTTTATCTCCAAGTGCTTTACCAATAACACTACCAACAGTTGGAGTGTTGTTAACAATTGCATATCCTGGAATATTACTTGCTACTAGCATATCGCCTTTGGCAACTTTACCAATTACGTTACAAGGTACACGCCCTTGTAGTGCTACTGCAACAACGTTGGCGCCTTCACACTGTGAGTTCATTAAGTGTGCTGGGTTAGTAGACACAACGCCTGCTACACGATGTGTACCGTGTGTTGTGCTTTGTGTAACTTCAGCTTCTCCACCAAACTCAATAACTGTGCCAGGAGCATACTCTGCGTCAGCTAAGTAATTCTCCGCCAAGTCAGCGTAGTATGATTCAGTTGCAGTACCACGGAACAATGTTGCATAAACATCTTTGTACTTTTTAGTTGCACTACCAATGTCATATGTGTTATCAGTGTCTGGTAGCATTCCAGCAGAGCTAAAGATAGCTGGTACAACACTTGAGCCAGATCCAGCAGCAACTATGCCTACTTGTCCAGCTGTTGTCTTACCAGTGTTACCACCAATTGCTATGCCTGTACTTGCTGCACCCTTTTCACCTGGTGCTTCAATAAAGCTCGAGTAAATCCAGTCAACTCCTAACCGTTTTTCATTAGTAAGTGTTGAAGTACTTTGTAAAATACTCTGCGCTGAAACAAGATCTGTTGCACCAACGTTAATACTACCACTAAGCATCATATCTGGATAAGTTGGTGCAACATAGTCTGCGTCACCTAAGTTACCTGTACCAGCACTACCACCAACTGCTGTAAACAATAAACCTTGTGCAGGTGTTTTAACTTGTAGTGTTAAGCTGTCTAAACTTAATACTTCGTAACTTGCATCACCGCCAAGTATTAATGAGTTAGCTTGGATAGTACCATTAGCATCTGTTTTAACAATACTATTAACTTCACCTGTTTTAGATACGTTAGTAATACCGTAGGTGCCTGTACCAGTTTTAATTAGTGCTTCGCCTGCATCTGCTGCTACTAATATTTCAGTAACAAAGTCTCCGTCTGCTAAACCTAATCCTTCATCAACTACTGTAGCAAATGGTATTGCTGTAACTGCACCAGCTCCTGCTGCACTACGACCAAGTACTGTATCAGTTGCAATGTCTTCAAGATCTGCTAGTACTGTAGCTCCTGCTGCTGTAGTAACCCATCCATCAGTAATAGTAAATTTAGAAGAGTCAAAACTTGCACTACCTAAATCAGCTTGTGCGATTCCTGTAGCATCTGCTCTTGTAGTAGCTGCGTTTAAGTTTAGTTTACTTTGTGCAATTTGTGCAGCACCATTGATATCACCGTTAACAATAGCAAGTCCTGCAATTTGCATATTAACTTGCGTATAGCGTGTTGCTTGTCCTGCATTTATTCTGTTAGTAGTAATTAAAATATCTGCTGCTGCATTTGCCACACCGTTAGCCCATTCATCTACTGGACCATCAATTACATTAATTTGTTTACCGCCTGGTGCAGTAAGTACATCTGCTGCTGGACCAGCAGCAGGTTTGCCATCACTAAATACACCAGCTAATACAGTATATGTTACTTCACAAATATTACCTTCAATGCCAGTGAGGCCATCTACATAATCAACAACTGTACCAGTTGCTCCTGATATTGATCCTGTAATAACATCACCAATAGCAAGGTTACCGCCAACAATACTACCTGCTGATAATATAAGCTTAAACGCTCCTGTAGAAACTAACATTTGGTTAGCTGCTTGATCTTCGTACGATACGCTCCGTAGATTTTTAATTTCATCAAGGTCGCCACGGCCAGCATCAACATATGCCTTAGTAGCTGCGTCAGATGTAGCAACTGGAGCTTTTAAGTTAGTAATTGTATTATTAGCTGCGTTTAAATCATCTGTCATTGGTACTGCACCGTTTGGAGCAAGTACGCCAGGTCCTAATTTGTTACTAACTGCTGAACCGTTAACATCATAGCCTAAGCGTCTGTTAACATAACCACGTACAGCACTTTCTGTTGGTACTGTATCCGAAGCATTGTCTACCATCGCTGTGTCTGTACTAAATTCAGTAATAACAACACCACGCTTAAAGCCTAGTCCGTCTACGTCACTAAGTGCAAGTGATGCACTAAATGTAACTGTACCTGTGCCTTGGTCTACACTAAAGAATCTACCAACTCTAAAGATACCATTTTGGTCTGTACTCACATAGAACACACGACCTTTGCCTACTTCTCTTACTTCGTTAGCTTCTTTCTTCTCACCTGGCTCACCAAAGATAACATTTGGATAGTTACTTGAGTTAAATCCGCCTGTACCAATGTCTAAGAAGTCATGTGACGTAGCACGACATGTACTAATGTTAACAGTAACGCTACCAAGTGCTCCTGCTTTTAGACCGCCTCTAATCGTAACAAGCTCTGAACCTAGTACTGCTGTACTGTGAAGCCCTGTTGCATTTGTTTGGTTAATAAAGTCATAATCAACTAGGTCAACAATAGCATATAAGTTATCTTCTGCTGGCGCAACAACTACGTTGGAACTATTAACTCCTCTATAGTTAAATGCATAGTGCTTTTTACCACCCCATGTAATAATTGGTGCTTCTAATGTTAAACTAGATGCTGTCCAACCTGCTGGCCTATTACCTGCAGGCGTTCTTGCGTTGTTGTTAAGTCTAAAGATTTCGTTAGTATCGCAAAGTTTAACAGCTAATACAATATCTCCAGCAGTATTACCTTTTGTAGTACCTGTGCCTGATAGTGGAGTTTCCTGTGCTTTAGCACTATCAACTGTTAATCTAATAAAGTCGTAAGTGCTATCAAGTCCTGCTTGTGCAACATTAGCTGGCAAATCTGTTCCCAAACTATTACTTGTTAAGAAGCTAATACTTCTGTAAACAAAGCCTGGGTTCTCATCAAACGTTAATGCTGTACTTGGACGAATTGTTAATACATCTGGACGAGCCAAGTCACTAATAATGTGTGTTTGGTTTCTGTAGTAAACAACATTATAGTTAAACGGAACTATTTCCAACAATCCATTTGCACTAAATTGTGTATCACTTGATGAGAAGTTTAACTTATAAACAGCACCGCTATACTTAGGTGTAGTTGGTTCAATTGCAATAGTACCTGTAACTGTAACTGTTAGTATTTGTCCTGTACCGTCTACTGTTGCAACTGTAACTGTACAATCGTTTGCTGTAGTTGCGCCACCTAGTTTATCACCAGTTACAACAAATGCATCGCCTATTGTATAATTAACTCCGTCGTTTCCTGCTGTAAATGTTACTGTATACCCTGCGTCAATTGTTTTGTAGATATTAAAAATAAATCCAGTTGCTGCTGCGTTAGCTTTAGTAAATGAGTAATCTGTTGTTTCTACAAGTAATGGATACTCACCAACTATATGATTAACAAGTTCTGCGTTTGCAACTTCGTAACGTGCAAATGCTGGACGAGCCGGATGCCACACGTTAACTTCTGATCTGTTTGACGGAGCATCTTTCATGTCGTATGCATAAAGTGCCAAGCTCTGTACTGTGTTAGCATAACCGTTTGAGTCAACTGCAACTGGAACACTAGCTGCTCCAAGCGCACCGCTTGTACTACCTGTTAGTGTATTTGTTGTATCAAACGATCCTGTAACTGTTGTTAAGTAAATTACATTCGAACCACCTGTTTGACTTGTTCCGACTGTAACAACTCCTGTTGCTCCTGAACCTGCTTGTGTTAATGTTTCACCTGTTGTTAGTACTAAGAATCCAGTAGTGTCTAAAATAATTTTAGCATCAAATGCCTTTATCGGTTGCGTCATATCTTCATACAATGCAACTGCATCTGGAATTTCGTTTGGATCACTGCCTTCAGCAACTAGACCAAACTCACCATAACAACTAGAACCTGTTAGTGATCTAATTTCAGCACCGTTCTTTGAATAGTAACTAGCATGACAGTAATATGTAAACATACTAACCATCTCTGATAGCGCACCGTTACATGCAACTAGTCCGTATCCTAAGTCGTTAACTTGTGTAAAGTCGTTTCCTAGTATACTTCTGTTACCAGCAGTTTGTAGTGTAATTGGTAATGGCGCTGCAACACTTTGTATAACACGGTTGATAATTAATGCTCTGTTGCTAATAACACTATTAGCTGCTGCAATTAATCCTGCACTTACTGCAAGTGCTGTTAGATTTGGGAATATTTCAGCTGGTAAGCTATTTAAGTTTCCTGCTGTTATAACATCTTCAATATGCTGTAGTAATCCGTCAAGTACTGTACCTTCTGTACCTGTTGCTGCTGCGCCTGTTGTAACTTGTACTGATGCGTTACCCGTTGTTGGAGTTGTACTTGTAACTCCTGTTGCATCTGTAACAACTGCTGCAACAACTGTTGCTAAGTGTGCGTATGCTGCTGCTGTAGCAACTCTTTGTGCCTCTGGAAGCTGCGCAACTGCTGCATCGTGATATGCACGAGCATTAATTACTGTAGCACTGTTGCCGCCGTATAGTACGTCATACGTTAATGCATCGACAATAAAGCCTGCATCACGCAAGCATTTAGCTTGACTAAATCCTGCTGGAGGAGTGTTAGCATTTACATATGCTACTACTTCTGCTGCTAGGAAAGCTCTGTTAGCTTGTAAACGTACTGCTGCATCGTCTGCGTCAGTGGTTGGAAGTGTTGCCGGTGCAGGGAATGTTAATGCATCTGCACTGTTTACGCCTGGCTCTGTAACACTTACAACACCGTTATTAATAATATCAATAATTTCATCAAAGGCTGCATTTGATCTTGATAATGCTGCACTTGTTGCTATTACTGGTGCAAGTAGTGCAACTTCAGTTTTACCTTTAGTAATAGCTGTTGTAGTTTGTGTCTTTTGGTTTGCAATAAGATATGCGCCCGTTGCTCTTTGATACGCAATACCATTATAAACTGCTTTATAATTAGTGCCTAACGCAAGGTCGTATGTAACAGCGTCAAGTATGTATCCTGTATCTCTTCCGCATTTTACTGTATCAAACTGGAATGTACCTACTGAGTCTAAGTCAACTCCTGTAGCCAACGCACTTGTTATGCCTGTAAAGCCAGCTCCGCCATTTGAACTTGGTGCTAATATTAGCTCCGCTGTACCAGCCGCTTTGTCGTATGCAGTAACAGCATTAATTTGAAAACGTCTACCGTCTATATAAAATGCACTTGGGGTTTCAGGACGCCTTACAAACAATCCTTGTGGTGCTGCTGCTGATCCTAAACTTTGAATTCCTAATCTAAATGCACTGCCGTCTATTTTGCTTATAACTTGTACTGCACTGTTACCAACAAACGCATCAACAAACAATCCGCCTCTAAATGCTTGCTTGTTAAGTGACTGTGAGAAACTTGAACCAGTTTGTATATATGGGGACTTAGTTAGAACCTGTCCTTCAGGATCAAGTACACACATAAATCCGCCGTGTCCTTGTACAGTTAAGTTACGTACCATAGTAGCATCGTTCATTAAGAACACATCACAGTCTGCATTGCGTAGCGGTGGATTGTAATCTACATTAAACGCAAACTTAACAGTGTCTAGTAAGTTTTGTAATACAACTGCTGGACTGTCAATAACTCTCCAGTTTGATGAAATTTCTGCTGCGTTAAATACTGCTCCGCCAGTGTGTTCTTTAGTTGGAGTATAATATGTTTTAACACTTGCTGCTGTAAATGTAACTACTGTGCCTAAACGATAAACTGTGCTTGCTGCCCATGCTACTGGCTCACCTGATCCATTATACAAGTCTTCTGCATAAAGTCTGTCAGCAAGTGCTCCACCGGCTTGATTATAAGTTGTAGTTGGTGATTGGCCAAGTATTAGTTTTTCAGCCATTGTGTAGACATGTTGTATACCTGCAACAGTTTCATCTTCTGTTCCTGCTTCTACTGCGCCTGCATAATACTCACCTTGTGTTTCTAGTGCAAACTCGTTGCCACCATTGCGTAAATCTTTTACTAGCGCATCAACAATTAATCCTACATCTCTAAAGCATTTAGTTCTGCTGTAAGAACCAACTAGTGCAGGATATGTAGTTTCAATGTAGTTAACAACTTGCTCTTGAATAAACTCTTTGTTGTCAATAAGTGTAAGTGCATTAGTATTCCACTTGCCTACGTTCTCGTAACCAGAACCTGTGTTACGTAATGAGTTAGGCTTATTTAAGTAATGATAACCAAAGTATCCATCTACTACATTAGTAAGTGGATTTACATATTCAATTCCGTTTGGTACACTAGCAACTGTAAATGTAATTGCTGCTGCGCCGCCTGCTCCTAGTTGTGCATCTAGTACAGTAATACGTTCGCCTTTCTGGAAACTAGTACCTTTGTTAACTGGAGTAATACTTGAAATAGCACCATCTGTGCCAATTACAATAGTAAATGTAGCAAGGGTGCCTAACTTATTAGTTGTCCATAAACTTACAGTGTATGTTCCTGGTGTTCTACTAGCATCTAATTGTGTGTCAAATGCAACAGATGCAATATTAGACTTACCTAAAATCATTCCATCAAATTCTGCATCGCGATAGAAGAACGTATTCGCCCAACGTGATTGTGAAACACGTTTCTTAGGACGTATAATACAACGTCTAAACTCGTCGCCTTTAACACTTACGTTTGCAGGTATACGAATTGGATAGTCTTCTTCGTAAATTCCTGATTCAACACGAATAGCAATTTGTGTTTCTCTTACATAGTTGCCGTACTCTAATTCTTCCCCAGCAACAAATTCAATTGGCTCTAGTAGTTGAACTTCAAGTTCATCTGTTCCTGCAACAGCTACAGCCCTTGGCCCGCTTTCGTGTTTATAATCTATAATACGTGCTGTTGCTCCGGAGTTTACACCTCGTACAACTTTACCAGGAATAATATCAGTATTAGCAGGGTTAGCTTGTTTAATAAATCCAAGTCCACCGTTGTTCATATTAATCTTATATGTAGTAGTACCATCAACAATTGCCGGAGCATCTAATGGTCCGTTAGCAATAACAGCTAACACATCGTCCATTCTTGCTGCGATAGCATCATCAGCACTACTATCTGGTAGTGTTAAATTTACATTCTGTAAAACTCGTGTTTGGTATGTAGTAGGTACTGCTGTGTTAGTTAAAATGTATTGTGTAACAATGCTTTTAGCATATGTAATGCCTGCAATAGTTTCTACACGCTGCGAGCCAATTGCTTTTTGCGCACTAACATTTGAGTAGTAACGTATGCCTGCCCAACGTGATAGATAGTTAGCTGAGTTACCTAGTAGTGCATCTAAACTAACACTATCTAATATAAATGCAACGTCACGTTGACAAATTTCTAAACTGTATGTTCCTGCAAAGTTAGGGAATGTAGCATCAATGTAGCCCGTAACTTCTTTAGCAATAAATTCTTTGTTAGCAACAATGATTGCTCTTGCATTTGAACGATTAGCAATACCCGATGCAATTCCTACTGTATTAGTTAATGCTTTTGCTGTGCCAGTTGCAAGTTGCATAATCTGCATATACGGACCTGGCTCAGGTGGTGCAGCAATAATTAATTCTTCTGCTTTCTTAGCTGCTGCGTTAATTGTGCGATAAGCATATGCAGGAGCTCTACCTTGTTTACCATCAGGTGTGTATGTTTGTAAGTCGTTACCTGCTGTACTTACATATAAGTTAACATTACTTTGTGCTGCTGCGTTATCAACATATAGCTTTGTAGCAGCTTGCAAGTCATCTGGTCCATTTGGTAAGCCAGTACCTTTTAGCTCGCCTGGATGATCAAACAAGTTAAGTGTGCCTGCCATGTCATCGCCTTGGCGTCTTACTACACTCTTACGTGGAATAGCAACATTGTCTAAGAAAAAACCCTCTAGTGTAGCATCGTAAGCAGCATCAGTAATTGTAAATGTACCACTGCCGCCACTTAGTAAAATACGTGATGTATTAGAAATAGCATTAGCTTCGGTTGGATAAAGTGCAATAGTGTTAGTATCGACAATGTTAATGTAATATGTGCTTCCAGTAGTGGCGCCAAACGGATCAGTGCCTGTTGAGTTAAAGATGAATCCTGCGCCATTGAACGCTTCTGTTAGTCCATGTGCAGTGATAGTTAAATTACCAACACTGATTCCAGAAGCAGTAAACACATATCCTGTTGCATCTGTTGGCTCGTTGGCAAGACGTAAGCCGCCACCTGCAACGTCTTTTTGTTGGTAGTTTCTATCTGCAAATGCTTTGTCAATAACAAGAGCACCAGTTGTTAACGCTGTGCCGTGTATTGAGTTAAAAGTATCAATAGCTGACTGTGTAACACTTACGTTAGCAATTGGCTGCGTTGATGCATCCATCGGGCCGCCTAAAATAGGCTCAGGGTCGTTTGATACCTTACTAACTAGCTGCTTGATAATTACTTTACCTGTTTGAGTAAAGTCAAACCCAATAGTATCTGGTGTGCCGTCTAGTGCATTATCTGAAGCAAGTGTAAGTAAGTCAATACCACTACCATCTGATTTTACAAGTGGAACTTTGTTTTCGTTACCTTCGTATGTACCTGGAGTATCATTTAGATCAGTGAATGATATTTGTCCACCTATTCCAAATACTGCATACAACTCTTGAAAGTTTTCATTTACTTTACGAAATGATTCGCGTATGCTATCACCTGTACCGTCATTACCTTCAATGCCGATGTCTATACCTTGCTTTGCCATTCTTTATGCTCCGTGTTTTATATTGCTATTGCTAATGAATTGTCTAACTTGTCTATATCAAAGTTAATACTTACGCCGCAACCACATGCTGATTCTGCGTTTGGATTTTTAATATCAAAATTTGAACCTACTAAGTTCCTTACATAGTCTATTTCTGTACCTATTAGATACATTACAGTGGCTGCTCTAATAACAAACCGCCCTATAACTACATCATTTTTTTCTACATCTGTTTCTGAATCTAAAGTTGTCCAGTCGTATTCAAAGCCAGCGCAACCGCCGCCTTTAAGGTCTAAGCATACTGCATAGACATCGTTATCATCACAAATAGAGTCTATTTGTTTGACTGCTTTTTCTGTTAGTGTACAAATTGCCATTAAATTTCCTTCTATGCTATTATTTATTCTTTTATTTTGTAATCTTAATGTAAATATAGTTATGTATATAAAAGAATTTAAACAGCAAACCCGGCACGTTCGTAAAAGCAAAACGGGCAAGGAACACCCCTACAAGCGCGAAGTTACTCATTGTGTATTTAGGTGTGATAATTGCGACACAGAGTTTGTTCGCACTAAGGGCAGCATGGACCCAAAGCGATTAAGTAATAATTATTTCCATGTGTGTAGTAATTGTGACGCAAAACGCTTTGCTCAAAAGAAAGGCGTAGAACGCAAGCAGGTTTGGAACATGTCTGCCAGCAGTACTACGCCTATTGGTAAGTTATAGTTTAAAGTCTCCGACGCGCTTAATTTCGTTAAATGCTTCGTGTCCTTCAAAATACATCTGTATCATTATATACGTTGCTATATTAGCAAAAATAAGAATTCCGTATATTACCCACCCCGACATCATCGTTGAGCTTGAAGATTATTATAACCTTCCTCGTCTAAGTGTGTAATAGCAAGCCAAGCATGTGTCATTTCATCGCCTGTTCTTGAACCGCCCATTACCCACATATCAGCATCTGGATTATTTGGATTGTTTTCTGTATTATCATACCATTGCTTTAGCACAATAACTGCGCCTGCTGGTATAAGCGGTGCTACATCTGGATTGTACAAATGACTGTGATGCCATGTTGCACTCCAATTTGATACTTGGCTAATCTGTTCTGTGCGTCCTGTCTCTGGATAGAATATTTCCAAACTTGCTGCGTTCATACGCAAGTGTCCGTGTGGTTGAAAACTATCTAGTCTAACTGGATGATCAAAACTGTGGAAGCCTTGTGTCATGTAATAGCCGTGTGGTGGAATAGTTATATCGTCCTGATCTCCTAGGCGATACAAACTCAAGTCTTGTTTGTATTTCAGTTGTTCGCTTTCCTCTTCGGTGTATAACCAAAGCCCAATCTCTACCACGTTGTCTTTGATAACTGATCCTGGTGCCATTGCTCCAAGTCCACCGGGGAACATATGAATGTCCCATGCTACTTCTGCGTCTGCTGGGATAGTTCTGCATACTCCTTGTGGAACTATCTCTCCCCACTTTCCCATAGCATATTCCGTAAGCATGCCTTGCCGACCGCCTTCGATAATAATACTTGAGTTAGCGTGATGTACTACTGCTTTTGCTTCACCGCGTGGTTTAACTTGCACCGCTTTAATACAACGGTCTTCACTCAGTCCTGTTGGAACATTATGCTTGTGCCATAAGTCGTTGCCGTTTGCAGGTATGTCTATTGGTGTTGAAGCAATAATTGCATCCGGCACTCCAAAGTCTGCTTCAAAACTCCATGCTTCTGTATCAGCAAGTATTGGAGGTTGTATAACTACGTCTGGATCGCCATAACTTGCTCCGGTATCTACCCACTCAACTACTGTGTCTATGTCTTTTTGTGATAAGCGCCAATCACCTTGTAGGTCTTGAATTCCAATGCCATGGTCATACGCATATGGCGGCATTTCTCTCGTCATTACTTTAAGTGATATTAATGGTGCCCAAGGGCGTACTTGCTCGTATGTTTCAAAGCTCATTGGCCCGATGCCGCCAGCGCGATGACACACTACACAATTATCGTTGATGATAGCTGCTACTTCGTTAGTGTATGTTTGTGCCACGCCTACGGGTATGCTTAATGCTATTGCTATTAATGCTATAATGTACTTCATTGTTATTCTCCTGGGAAGTATAACTATTTAAACACATTACACACATTTGTCAAGCGATTTGCACCACTTGTTACAATTGATTACATCTTGATATGCTTAGACTTATAGTCTGCCACTGCTGCCTTTATTGCATCTTCTGCCAACACACTACAATGTATCTTAACAGGAGGTAATGCAAGCTCTTGTGCTAGATCTGTATTCTTTATCTGATCTGCTTGATCCAAAGTCATACCTTTAATCATTTCGGTTACTAAGCTACTGCTTGCAATAGCACTACCGCACCCGTATGTTTTAAAACATGCATCTTCAACGATTCCATCTTCATCAACTTTAATTTGTAAACGCATAACATCACCACATGCCGGAGCACCGACCATGCCAGTTCCGATATTATCTGCAGGATCCCATTTACCTACGTTACGAGGATTTTCGTAATGGTCTAATACTTTCTCTGAGTAAGCCACTAGTCCTCCTTTTTGTAGATAGTCCAAATTCCATAAGCGATTGCACCATATGCTACCAAACTTGCAATCGGTTTAAAGATTAAAAACGCAATGCCAGCAGCAATTAATACTGCACCGTCAATTGTTGTACGCTCTTCTAATCTTTGTTTAATCCATAATTTAATCATCGTTCTCTCCCCATCATTCCTTTTAGCTGTTCAAGTGCTGCTTCAACACGAGTTAATTTGCGCTCAAGCACTGTAATTGCTGCTCGTTGCTTGCGCGACTGGTCTTCTAAACTTTGTACATAGCGTTGTGTAGGGATCTGTTGCTCGAGGCCGTTCTCAGCAATCATAGTAAAGTGATC
>Ga0209816_1001157_pt1 | contig 19814 bp, 20 predicted proteins | sample CoawatmetaG01DNA_FD_187509 | JGI IMG/M metagenome (GOLD analysis project Ga0209816, IMG submission 187509) | Marine microbial communities from the West Antarctic Peninsula - Coastal water metaG017-DNA (SPAdes) (version 2) | ecosystem: Environmental > Aquatic > Marine > Coastal ... | reverse complement strand
ATTTTGAACGTTATTCGATCGACAAAAGCATGCTTTTGTCGATCGAATAACGTTCAAAATAGAGGTAGGGCTTATCCAACGTCACTTCTTTGAATCTAAGCGCGCCAATAATTAAACCTGACATTTCTAAATTCACTGTGATTGAATCTGCCCTTATCAGTGCAACATCATCAGTATCATTCAGTTGTATGGCTTCAAAGATCAGTCGAAAATTAAATGGATTCACATGGATTTTTTCGATCTGAAGCGTTCTGCCTAAGCGATCCGCGACTAAATCAACCATGGTATTTTTCATCACCATCGGCAAGATAAGAAAGCCAGTGAGCGTATAGATGACAAATACGACGACAGCCCAAAATCGTTTTTGACGATAATCAATCCATTGTTTTAGCTGGTTTTTCAACAGGTCATTCAATTCAATAGTCCATTAATTTTGGGTCGCCGATGAAATCACTACTCGCTGGTAAAAAACGCCGATATTCGTTGATCGACATTCTGCCTAATATTCATATGAAATAGACTGTAGTCATACACATGCATGCTCGAGCCAGGCATGCGAGATGGAAAAGCGTCAGAGCGCAGCTCCCGAACGGACAACATGCGATTAATACATTGCGCATCCGCAACACCGACCTCAAGCGGCATCAAAGTGAAGTCTTCCCCCTCACGGGCTTGACCATAGCTAGGAAATCCAATGCTACCAACATTGAATTCATGTCCAACATAGGCAGAATCATTAAGCCAACTCAATGGGTTCGTACAAATCAATTCCTGCGCTTCAGCGAATATCCCATCACCATCACCATCGACACTATTCCAACCAACAACACAGCCAGTGTCATTAGCTGTCGCACAGGTAACTAATCCAGCATCACCCTGCTCGATCGAAAAACCAATGAGATAACCAACAATAAAATTCGCCTCCAGTGCTGTGCCGACTATCTCCTGCGCGATCAAGCGTGTGACATGTTTCGTTCCTTGAGAATGACCTGCAACAATGAAGGGTCGTCTATCTCCCTTCTTATTTCTGCGCTGATTAAAGGCATCAAATGCATTAACGATATCGGCATAGGCTAGATCGAGCGCCTGCGCGCCATTGCCATCTCGGTCCATGAAGGAAAAAAATGTCGCTTGCCGATATCGAGGTGCATAAATATCACAGCAACGATTAAAGACAGAAGCCTGATGCCGCAGGATCCGCTCGTCGACAACCCAGTTAGCTGATTTGTCATCCAAGGGTTGATTCCAGTTGTCTTTACTTGAATAACTCGTCGGATGAACAAAGAACACATCAACTTTTGATGCGCCCAGGTTCGTCTTAAGGCCAGCAGGGGCTGAGCTTGCAGCAGCCAGTTTGCCCGGCAAACTCGACCAGGCGGCGTCTGATGCATAGGCTGGCGGGGTTGGCGCATTCGCTGGAGTGAACGGACTTTCTGGACTAATCTGTGAGGCAAATACAAACAGCATCAATGTCTGTCGATTGAGGTAGCCCAATACAATCAAAACAAGCAATAAAGCACCGAGTGACAATAGTATTTTCTTCAACATAGGCATCAATCGCAACGTGAGTTTAAGACTAACACCCCTAACAACTGTACTGACATTTATATCGCTCTCAATCAGAAAATTAGCACAATAGCCGACTAAATCAAGGGGCGGGTGTTTTGTAAAAAGTCGTGGTCGGCATTTCCAAATGGCTTCTCATAAAAGCTTACGCTTCGCCTACGATATCGGCTACTACTGGGAATTGGAAGGTCAGTCGGGCTTCTAGCTCGACGTAACTGCCCTTTAAATAAAACAAAGTGACATCGTCAGAGTATCTGAAAAAACAATCGCTCCAAGTGATAATTTCAACCCCGTTTGGCATTTCTTCGCCATAGTTCCCTATGGTGCCGATGGATGGCACCTAAAAATATAGCGATGACGGCTAACGTCTTTTGCTAATTCCCCGCCTCTAAGCGGTCTGCGTGACTTTACTATTGTTCACGACAAGTGACTTACCAGCAGCATCCCAAGGTTTCAGATTGCGATTGACTATCCCGCCGCTTACACTCGATCACAGTGAATTAAATCGGTAGGAGAATGTATCTTCATGGCTAAATATCAGCTGAACATAAACGGCGAGGACATTGACGTCGATGTCGACCCACAAATGCCACTTTTATGGGTACTTCGAGATGAAATAGGTCTCGTTGGCACAAAATTTGGTTGCGGCATCGCACAATGTGGAGCGTGCACCGTGCACGTCTCCGGCCAGCCGATTCGATCCTGCATAACACCAGCATCAATGCTGGCGGGACAACCGATTCGAACGATTGAAGGTTTAGCTAACGGAACCGAGTTGCATCCGCTTCAACAGGCTTGGATCGACGTTGATGTACCTCAGTGTGGCTACTGCCAGGCAGGCCAGATCATGTCCGCGGCGGCCCTATTGGAACAAAATCCGAGTCCGACTAATGATGATATCGATGCAGCAATGGTTGGCAATTATTGTCGCTGTGGTGCCTACAATCGAATCCGCAAGGCAATTCACCTGGCCTCTGAAAACACCACCACACCGTTTTATGACGCCTCGACACCGAACATTGAACAGATAGATGGCGATATGAAAGGGGAGCAGGCATGAACGACAACAACAATGACGATGCAATGATGGAAGATGAAGGCAGTATTGATCTCGTTCGTGCTGTTGAGCTCGAAATCAATGCACGCGCTAATACGCCTAACCGACAACCAGCCTTGTCTATCAACAAGCTTGATCGACGTTCGTTTCTGAAACTCAGCGGCATAGCCAGCGGTAGCTTAGTACTCGCGGCAATCATGCCCGGTCCTGGCGCCAAGGCGGAAGACTTTGGCAATTTAGTTGGCTCCGTTGAGTTAAACGCATTCATCAAAGTTTCCTCTGAAGGGAAGATTGTTATCTACTCGTCAAACCCAGAAATGGGTCAGGGTATTAAAACTGCGCTACCCATGATCATCGCAGAAGAGATGGGCGCAAGATGGGCGGACGTTGAAGTGCTTCAATCGGATGTTGACGAATCTCGTTATGGCCGGCACGGCGCCGGCGGCTCTACCACTATTGCGAGAACCTTTGACCAAATGCGCACCATGGGTGCATCCGCAAGAGAGATGTTCATTGGTGCCGCGTCACTTGCAATGGAGTTGCCCAGAGAGGAGTTATACGCACAGGACAGCACAATCTCACACGTCTTCTCAAACAAATCCTTGAGCTTCGGTGAGCTGGCAGCTCTAGCGGTTAAACAATCTTTACCTGATCCAAAAACCCTGATTTTCAAGGATAAGGCTGACTACACTATTATCGGAACGTCGGTAACTGGCGTCGACAATCTCGAAATCGTTAGCGGCTTAGCACTGTTTGGTATCGATGTCCGAGTGCCTGAAATGCAATACGCGGCATATCAAAAATGTCCTGCATTTGGCGGCAAAGTTGTAAGTGCAAATCTCGAGGCGATAAAAAAACTGCCCGGCATTACCGCCGCATTTATCCTCGATGGCAATGACAATGTTCGAGAGTTATCTTCAGGCGTGGCTTTAGTAGGCACCTCGACCTGGGCCGTGTTCAATGCCAAGAAAAAACTCGATATCCAATGGGACGAATCGACTGCGTCAAAAGATAGTTGGACGCAGATGGTATCAAGAGCCAAGCAGATCCATGCGCAACCCGGTACAGAGCTCATCACAGAATCCGGTGATGTAAATGCAAGTTTCAGCAACCCAGCGCATCAAACTATCGAAGCTTTCTACGAGTACCCCTTCGTTGCGCACCTATGCATGGAACCGATGAATTGTTCCGCACACTACAAAGCGGGCAGCAATGGCGAGAAAGACACGTTAGAGCTTTGGATCCCAACCCAAGCGCCGGCACGGGCATACCCGGTTGTAAAATCGATGTTCGACCTCGAACAAGAACAGGTAAAAATTCACCAAATGCGATTGGGTGGTAGTTTCGGACGGCGCGTCTATGCCGAATATATCTGTGAAGTCATTGCTATATCCAAGCAAGTCGGCGTTCCCGTTAAACTCACTTGGTCCCGTGAAGATGATATTCAACATGACTTTTATCGTGTTGGTGGTTTTCAGTCCGTCAAAGGTAGCGTTGACAAAAATGGCAAGATTGTCGCTTTTGAGGACCACTTTATGGGGATGACTTACAAAGGCGGTCGCATTAGTGGCTCTGGCTTTCGTGCAACAGAATTCCCAATACTGAACCTTAAAAATGCTCGGGCAAGCAAAACCATGTTTGATATTCAAACACCCTGTGGTCCGTGGCGAGCACCCGGCGCCAATACGACCGCATTTGTCATCCAAAGTTTTATCCACGAGTTGGCGGTTAAAGCAGGTCGTGATCATCTCGAAGTTCTGCTCGAACTCATGGGTAAACCGCAATGGTTTGACCAAGGTAACATTCGATCGCTAAACACGGGACGTGCTACCGATGTTATAAAGCTGGCAGCCCACAAAGCAAACTGGGGAAGACCAATACCAAAAGGTCATGGACTCGGCTTGGCTTTCCACTTTAGTCATGCTGCTCACGTTGCAGAGGTTGTCGAGGTGAGCGTCGACGCCAACAAAAAGCTTAAGGTTCACAACGTGACTGTCGCAGTTGATGTTGGACCGATTATCAATATGAGTGGTGCCACGGCTCAAGTTGAGGGTGCCGTCATCGATGGCCTCAGTACAATGATGGGACAAAAGATTACGATGGAAAATGGGCGTGTCGAACAGTCGAACTTCCATGACTATCAGGTGCTGCGCATACCGAATGCGCCTGCCGTTGATATCCATTTTATCCAAAGTGACTATAGCCCAACGGGATTAGGTGAGCCGGCACTGCCGCCCTTAGCGCCTGCTGTAGGAAACGCAATCTTTGCTGCTATTGGCGAACGCGTTAGGAAGATGCCATTGACGGATGAAGGTTTTACAATTTGAACAGGTCCTGTCTACTTAACTCGCCAAGTGAATTAACCAAGTTAACTATTTGAAATAACCATCGGTGTTAACTGATTCAACTTGCTAACCGCAGGCAGAGTCAGTTAACAAACGATGATCAATCGCTACGGTAACCCGCACACAACTCAGGGCCCCACCTCCCCAAGACAACTGTACTTTGGCACCATCACAAAATAGTTTTGCTTTCCAACATAGGTAATATCCCCTTAAATCGCGTTTTTAGGGGAGAAAACTATGGCAGCATCCATCTCGAACAATAACCTAGGTGATAGCGTAAACGAATCAGAGGAAGACAATATAGTCTTGCCTGTTGATGAAACTACCGCGGACAAAAATGCACATAAAAATTTGGAAGTACGACGCAAGATTGAAGATATTTTGGAGGCACGACGCCTCAAAAAGGAATTCGACTTTGACTTCTAATCGAAAAGCCAGCATCAGCCTCTAAAGCGACAGGCTCAGTAAATGCTGAATAACTTGACGAATAATATCAATGCGATCATTACTTTCTCGGAAGCATGCAAACATCGAACGCCTTATCGAAGGCGCTGCGGTTACTGGGTGTAACCACTGCGTTTCCTCGACCAAGGTGCGAGGTAGAAAGGTCGCCCCTGCACGCGTCTGCAATAGATCGTAGGCCATACTGGCCAGGTTAACTTTCAATAGAGGTGCTGGGGCTGAACTTCCACTAAAACGCTCCGCATGGAAACTCGCAAACGCCGTCCCCCAATCAACATAGATATATCCTGTACCCATAGCCGCTTTAACGCTGCTATTAGGCACAGTGCTCGCTAAAACTAAATCTAGCGACCCAATCTTTTCGACTTTACACTCGGTCGTTGATGGCGGGTCATGGGCAATGATTAAGTCCATTGTTCGGTCCATCAACATTCTGGACAACAATTCAGTACTGTGACCTTCGGCCTGCACCGCAACTTCAGGCATAACCTCGATCAGTGTCTTCAAGTGCTTTTGAAGTGACAGAGACCACATACTTGAGGTGGCACCAATGTGAATTCGCGCCTCAAGTTCAGGCAACAAACTCACTTCTTGCAGTGTCCTTGCCCAAGTGTTCATTAGCGTCTCGGCAAAAGGTAACAACCTTTCGCCTTCACTCGTCAGCTGCATATTGCCTCGATGACGAAGAAAAAGACTCACGCCGAGTTGCGACTCCAACAGCTTTATACGAGCAGATACTGCAGCGGATGTGACGAACAAGTTGTCTGCTGCTCGAGCAAAGTTCCTCGTCTTATTAACCTCCATAAAGGTCTTTAATAGACTGATATCCATAATTCGTCACAATTGAGTAAGCGCATTTTTGCGCCGCCATTGTTAAACGTTTTTTTGTCATTTGCACAACTTTTTTTTGCTTTACCTGAAGTTTTTTTTCACTAAGATGCGCTCTTCTTTTGAGCCAGTGCATGACTAATGCGACACCCCATTCTCCCTATTCTTATATCATTGGGTATATTTCTCATTGGGCATGGGTTGCAGCTGTCGTTGTTGCCCCTGTTTGCGAGAGACATCGGTTGGACTGACTTCGCCATAGCACTCACCGGCGCTAGTTACTTCTTGGGGTTTGTCGTTGGCTGTATCGTTGTGCCACGACAATTAGCCCGATCCGGACACATCAGAGTATTTCTTTGCGCGGGCGGAACAGCGGCGGCCACCCTACTCATTCTTGAATTCTCCCCCTACCTTTGGGCCTGGCTATTGCTGCGATTTATAACGGGTTGTTGTCTCGCATGCATGTACACCGTGGTCGAAAGTTGGATAAACGAATTCGGCTCCAACGCTCATCGTGGACGCCTAATTTCTATCTATATCATTACGACTTTAGTGGGCATTGGTATTGGTCAACAAATGCTCGGGCTGATGGAGCTCTTGCCACTGTTTCGCATTGGCGCCATCGTCATGCTTCTCGCTCTTCTACCGATGGGCCTTTCACTCGTTGAGCAGCCGATGATGCTAGAGACAGAGTCACCAAGCCTGACAATGGTTTCCACGCTGCCGATCATCGCTTCGACAGGGATGGTTCTCGGCGGTATTGTCACCGGCAGCATTTGGACTTTGGCGCCTTTGGTCGCCCAGAACTCAGGTCTTACCCCAGTTGAGATTGGCTTTATGATGAACGCCGTCGTAGTGGGAGGGGCTCTTGCTCAGTTACCGCTGGGCTGGCTGTCAGATAAATTCAACAGAGCAACGACAATGAACGTGATCGCTATTTTTACCGTGATCTTATGTGGCATTGCTCTAACTCGACCGCAAGAGGGCATGGCGTTAATCATGCTGATGTTTTTTCTGGGTGGTACAAGCCTTTCTATCTATGGAATTTGTGTATCGGAAGCCAATGACAAATCCGAGCTAAATAGAATACAGATCGCAACTATACTGCTTCTCCTAAACAGTGCTGGGTCAATTATTGGTCCTATAGCAACAGGGCTGGTTGCCATTCACAGCGACAAAGCACTCTTCATCGTGACACTCAGCAGCATGATTTTCTTAAGCATGATCATCACCTTAGCCGGGCGACGAACCCCAAAAGACATTGCTGCAAAGCAGCCAGAAAATGATTTTTATGGCGCAAAACCCGGTTAAAACAGGGGAGTCGAATTAGCTGGGATAGTTTGATAACGATATCGCCTTGTTGAGACACAGCCCTCTTCTAAATATTGCCAGGTGTCTGCGCCCATGAAGGTAAGCAGGGCAATACTCGAATAGTCGCAAAGTGCCAGTAGCCACTCGTTAACAGCGAACCTCTGTTGCGATGCTTTACAATCGGGCATTTCCGAAGGCGAAAGGATCAGAGTAAGAATTGACCGTGGGAAGCCGCAATTGGTTTCAATCGTTCTTCCTGCCAGAGTTCACATCTCACGTTGGCGACCCGTCGTCCGAGCCTTGTGACGATGGCAGTGCCGTAGGTATCCACCGGCTTACCACTTCGAAGATAATCGACCGATATATCAACGGTCTTAGGAAACCGTTCAATGCTTGTCTCAGCAAGCAACTGAATGACCGCGGTAATCTCAAGGAAAGACCCAATTGCGCCACCGTGAATTGCCGGTAAATTAGTATTGCCAATGAGTTTGTCATCGAAGGGCATGATTGTCGTAATTTCAGTGCCCCTTTGTTCGACTCTGATGCCCATAAAACGTGTATAGGGCAAATGGTCCATGACTGCCTGTAAATCCAATGTATTACTCTGCCGCATATCAGCCAACAATTTCATAAATTGGCTCCCTGCGCGTTAGGCGTACCTATCATGAAGGCCGCCACCGATGTCGCGACAGGGTCATCCTTACTAGACTGAAACGCGACACCTCGCACGAAGGCAATGTACTTAGTGATTTTGTAACACTGTGCTTCTATCAATATTTCCTGTTGCGGTAAGGCAGGCCTCATGTAATCGATACGGATATCGAGGGTTGCCATACTCTCGCCGTCGTCCCATTCCTCATGGCATCGAACCGCCCAACCAGAAGCATTATCCAGACATGCGGTGATGACGCCCCCATGCAGAACACCGGTATCTGGGTCTCCGACTAGATCCTCTCTGTAGGGAAGCTTTAGCAAACACACCCTACCTTCAACATCGACAATTTCCATGCCTATGGCTTGTGCATAAGGTGGCAGTTCATGTGGTGTTCCATCAAACATTGACACAGCTATTCCTTTTTGTCCGCGTTGGGTTTTGGCTGAAACCGCTTCTGAAAGTCCGCTGTTGAATTACTACTCGGGTATTGCGACGTGGGCTGCGGCACATCGAGGAAATCACACAATGGCGCCCACCCTTGGCTAGCTTCAAATACCAATAATCGATCCGCCGGAATGCTATCGATGACGGCCTGATTATGTCGATTGAAAACATCAATGGCATGACCTCGATTGGACACATCACCGCCGAAAGTATTTTCAACGATCAACTTACGCACCATGAGTGCGTGAGGGTCAGTGACACCTTCGGATCGTGACAACATGCCTTTAAAAATTGTTGCGATGGCGCTGTCATACCATTTTTCAGGGTCACGCAAGGTCAGTAGCACCTTCGCTTCAGGATATAGCTGCGAGAGCTCTCGCCAGAAATAACAAACCGGCCAGTCAACAGCACTCTGATAACCACTAAACACGGTTTCCCAATCAACAGGCTTGCCATCAGCAGCCTCTTGCCACAACGCTATGTGATCAGGCTTTCCGAAAACTTCCATCATATGATGGCAAGGACCAAAACCCAGCTGCTCCAACGCGCTTTTCATCGACAAGGTACCCGTCCGACCAAAGCCGGCGCCGATTATTTTTAATGGCATTCCCTAATCCCTATTTTTAATCTCTGTGCACACGAGAGAATTACGTAGACCTTTATGAATTTCAACAAAACGTAAATAAGTTTGCTCAACGATACCAACTTCAGTTGGTTTGTTGTTTTGATTATATGCTACTTAAGATCGTCTCTTCGTCATTTATTTGCACGCCTGCGCGCACAAACAATGTTGATTCATGATGGAGCCCCTTAGACTTAAACATCTACCCAGAGACTCGTTCCATCGCAAGCAGGGATAAGCATTGAATTTTTAGGCCCGTTTCAAATTTTCCAAAAAATGCGGACTTTGAAAGTCTTTTATTGCTTGGTCAATCTGCGCCGCTGTATTCATCACAAAGGGTCCATATTGCACTATGGGTTCATTAATTTTTTGACCGCTAAGGACCAACAATTCCACCCCAGAAGGGCCCGCAGTCAGCACCAAAGAATCACCCTCGGCATAGACACCAAGTTCGCGCGTCATCAGTGAATCAGTATTGCCTTTGTAGACATAGACTTGAGCTAGCTGGCTCGAATCGAAATCCAACTTAACCGACTCGCCGGCAAGTAATTTTATGTCTAGAAAAACAGGTTGTGTCGAAGCGTTTACGATCTGACCTTGTTGCACAACATCATCAATCCTAACATCACCAGCGATCACACGAACTTCGCCGCCCTTCGGTAACAGTTGCTCGCCAACACTTGCACTAGCGATTTCCTGATAGGCTGCAGGCTTCATCTTTTCAGCGGCAGGCAAATTCAACCAGATTTGGAAACCATGCATCAAACCTTGCTCCTGCTCCGGCATTTCAGAATGAAGCACGCCAGCGCCAGCCGTCATCCATTGCACATCACCGGCACCGATGACGCCTTCATTACCCATGTGATCACGATGACGCATGCGCCCCGCCTTCATATAAGTGATGGTCTCGAAGCCACGATGAGGGTGCTCTGGAAAACCACCAATATAATCAGCAGCATCATCGGAATTTATTTCATCAATCATTAAAAAAGGATTGAGCACATCATTCAATTTTCGACCAGCCAGGCGGTGAATGCTAACACCATCCCCATCCTGAGTCGGTTGAGCAGTGATGACTTTATTGAGCTGTCTCATTGGTTGTCTCCCATTAGAAAATTATGATTAACCAACAACAATTTTTTCTCTGTTGTGTGGCGCTAAAAAATTTTGACTGGGTCTAACAGGAATCACGCCGGTCGGATTGATCGTCAAATGGCTGGCGTAATAGTGCGTCTTGATATGGTCGAAGTTTACCGTTTCAGCGACACCCGGCACCTGATAAAGCTCACGTAAATAAGCGCTCATAGCAGGATAATCGGCAACACATTGCCGGTTGGTTTTGAAGTGGCCGAAATACACCGCATCAAAGCGAATCAGAGTCGTGAACAACCGCCAATCGGCCTCTGTTAACTGCTCGCCAACGAGATAGCGTTGCTTTGACAAAATATCCTCGACCCAGTCTAGCGAATCAAATAGTTTAGAGAATGCCGTCTCGTAGGCTTCCTGTGTGGTCGCAAAACCAGCCCGATAAACACCATTGTTAATCGTTTCGTACACACGCGCATTAACTGTGTCAATTTCCTGCTTCAAATCCTTCGGATAGTAATCATCGACGTTACCCGTTAAGTGATTAAACGCAGTATCGAACATGCGAATAATCTCTGAAGATTCATTACTGACAATTGTCTTCGTTTGTTTATCCCACAATACCGGCACAGTAACTCGCCCTTCGTAATTTACATCGGCTTTTAGATATAGCTGATAGAGAAAGTCAAAGCCGTACAAGGGGTCGTCCAATTCCCATCCATTGCCTAGCATAATGGGCTCAACGACAGTGACATCAATATAATCCTGCAGTTCATTGAGCTGACGAGAGATCAAGGTGCGGTGTGCCCAAGGACATGCCAGTGAGACATACAGATGGTAACGACCTTTCTCTGCTTTAAAACCCAGTGCACCGTCAGGACCCGCTTGCCCATCGGTTGTTAACCAGCTTCTAAAACTGCTCGCCTGGCGTCGAAACTCACCTCCGGTGTTGCTGGTCTCGTACCACCGATCTACCCATTTACCTTTTTGTAATAAGCCCATTACCTTACCCCTGCAATTATGTTCGCTTGACGCTCTGCCATTAACACGTCAATCTGCTGCTTACCTGTTTCGATGACTTGCTCAGGCGTTCCTTTTGAACCACTGGCTGCGATATGAAACACTTCCTGTATACCCAAAAAACGACAGATATGTTCTAGATACCCACTGGCGAAGTCCATCTCGCTACCGATCGGTGTTCCTCCCGTAGCGGTAATAATAAAGGCGCGTTTTATACCCAGTAATCCAATCGGACCGTCTTGAGTGTATTTAAAACTAACCCCGGCACGACAAACCGCGTCGATCCATTGTTTCAACGAGGCCGCAATTCCGAAGTTGTACATCGGCGCACCGATAACCAATGTCTCGGCATGCTTGAGCTCTTCGATGAGTTGTGTCGACAGTGCTAATTGCGACTGAAAACTCGCCCGCTGCTCATCAAATGAACCATGCACGGCAATCAGATCCTCCGCACTAACGGATGGCAAAGGCTGCAGCGCAAGATCTCTTGTTACCACAGGCTGCCCTAAAGTATTGACGAGATAGTCGCCGATGATACGCGTGTTAGAATGCGCCATTCGAGCACTGCTATTGATGTGTAATACGCTCATATTTTTCTCCGCTGTGATCTATTGATTACAAGATCTTTTAATTGATCGATTGATTGGTTCGGTGACTGACGAGCAAGCTACTTTGACAATTGGATTTGCAGTAATTGATCAACGCTCAGGCTACCGGCGCCTCTGAAGAACAACCCAACGCTTACTGCCAATAAGGCAAGGCCAAATTCGTAACCGTTGTTTGTGAGAAAAAAGCCGTTCTCAAGATGTACGGTGACAATCGCCACAACCATCGTCGCCGCGAGCACCAAAGCGGCCGGACGAACGAGTAGGCCAATGATCAATAACAGGCCTCCAAAAAACTCAGCAGCACCTGCCAGGGTAGCCATTACGAGCCCTGGCTCTAACCCGATAGATGCCATCCAACCAGCAGTACCTTCCAATCCATAACCGCCAAACCATCCAAATAGCTTTTGCGCGCCGTGAGCGGCAAAGATTGCCCCCGCACCTAGCCTAAGCGGCAACGTATCTATTGCCGGTGTAGTTCTGATTACCTGACTAATTAACGTTTTCATATTTATGCTCCTATTGGTTGTTTTCAAAAGATGTAGCCATTCTATTGATTGCATTCACGTCCAATAAGGGCTATTTTTTGATTAGAATAATCTAATTTTTAGAACAATTGATATGAGACCAATATGCAAAGAATCCCAATATCGATAGAGGTGTTAGAAACACTGGATGCGATTGATCGACGCGGCAGCTTTGCAAAAGCAGCAGAAGAGTTGAACAAAGCCACGTCCGCCGTTTCCTACGCTGTACAAAAGTTAGAAGAGCAATTAGATATTGCACTGTTTCAGCGCCAAGGAAGACGTTCGGTGTTAACACCGGCGGGACAATTAATCCTTACAGAAGGCAGAGAGATACTCAAAGCCTCTTCTCGACTTGCCGACAAGGCGAAAGAGATTGCGACGGGCTGGGAGCCCCGCATTCGTATTGGCGTCGAGTCACTTCAATCTTATTCAATGTTCTTTGCCGTGCTAGCTAATTTTCTCGAAGAGCACGCAACGATTGAAATAGATGTTAGCGAATCACTGTTAAATGGCGGATGGGAGGCACTCGAACATGATCGTGTCGATTTACTTGTCGGCTCGCCAGGCCCTGTGCCGGTTCAAAAAGGCTATCGCGCGACAACCCTGCCACCCGCCGACCTCGTCTTAGTGATTGCTACTCAACACCCTTTGGCGAGGCTTGCGAGCTCGCCGGAAACTCAAGTGGCAACGCTGACCAATCTTCGACGCGTTATTGCACACGATACGTCATTGGATGGTATTACCCGCAGCGCTGGTTTAAGTAGTGAGGGGCAAAGATTCTATGTACAAAATATGGATCAAAAAGTCGAAGCGATACTGGCCGGCATTGGCGTCGGTCATTTACCGAGGCGGCGTATTCAGACGCACTTAGATCAAGGCCGTCTGATCGGACTTGATTCAAACCAGACCTCGCCTGTGGAAAACTTTCTCGCTTGGAAATTAGGCAACAAAGGCAAAGGCCTGCAGTCATTAACTAAACGATTCGCTGAGGCACTTGGATAACGCAAAACTGATTATTTCAAAAGGTCGATTCAGACTAGACGACCTTCCGCAGAGAGCTTAACTTCACCACCAACGTTAATTTCATACTCGCCGTCCGCATGACTAGCGCGCAAGTAGAGCGTCGAAGGTCGATTTATCTCAAAGCCTTGGGCAACACGAATATCAATCGATGCGCCGCCAAAATACTGATGGTGTACGAGATAACTCGCAAGACAGCCATTGGCACTGCCTGTTGCCGGGTCTTCACTAATCCCAGCATCATTGGCCAGCATGCGAGAGGAAATATCATACTCGGAGGTGTAACCCTCCCTAGTGAAGGCAAATATGCCAAAGCCGAGTGAACCCTGCTGATTAATCCGTTTCAGTGCCTTCAATGACTTGACTGGCACCAACGTAAAACCAAGCCCCGTAGAAACAGACTGAACAGGATAGTCTTCATCGATGTCGTCTAATGCTAGACCTAGCGCGTCTGCTGCTGTTTGTTTATCGAGAAACTCACCAAACTCTGGCTGCTTCTGCCGCATCCAAACAACACCGTCGTTGGCAAATGTCACCGTGATCTTTCCGGCCGCCAAGTTAAGCACCAACGTATCACTTGTGAGCTTAGCAACGTGCTCTCGAATCAAATAAGCGGAACCAAGCGTTGGGTGTCCGGCGAAAGGTAGCTCTTGCGATGGCGTAAAAATCCTCACGTCATAGCCAGATTCAAAATCGCCCCCCATAAGAAAGGTTGTCTCTGAAAAATTAAATTCCCTGGCGATGACTTGCATATCATCTGACGTTAACCCAGCCGTATCAACAACGGTCGCCAATTGATTGCCTGAATAACCACCGGAATGAAACACATCGGTGATATAAAATTGTCGTGACATCAAAACCCCATCATTTACCGTTCTTATGGAAACTCATTGCTTTTTGAACGGCGAATGCTCTTCCATATAGTCAATTTCTTCATCGACGTGTTGGCGTTCGTTTTCAAGGAAATTTTGTATCGCCTCACTAAAGGACTTATTCACAATCCAATGCGCGCTATAGGTATGGGTCGGCAGGTAACCCCTTGCCAGCTTATGTTGACCCTGCGCACCCGCTTCTACGCGTTTCAACTTTCTTGAGATGGCAAACTCTATCGCCTGGTAGTAACAGACTTCGAAGTGCAACATTTCGTGATGCTCGATGCAGCCCCAGTTACGTCCGTACAGGCATTCGCCGCCAATAAAATTGATTGCACCGGCTATATAACGACCCTCTCGTTTACACATCACGAGCAATATATCTTGCGCCATTGATGCGCCAATTAATGAGAAAAATTCACGGCTCAAGTAAGGCGTACCCCATTTACGACTGCCGGTGTCGAGGTAAAATTGATAGAAAGCATCCCAATGATGCTCTTGAATATCCGCGCCTGTGAGTGACTCAATATCGATACCATTGGCGACGGCAATACGACGCTCGCGCTTTATGTTTTTTCGTTTTTTCGATCCCAGATCCGCGAGAAAATCGCCGAAATCCCGATAGTCATTATTGAGCCAGTGAAATTGATTGTGGGTGCGCTTCAAAAATCCAAGCTCACCCATACGCTCATACTGCGCTTTGTTTGCGAAGGTAACGTGAATCGATGAAACATCAAGTTGTTCGGCCACCTGCATAACACCCGACAGCAAAAAGGCTTCATAATCATCTTCGCCAGCACTCGGCTTAGCGAGTATTCGGCGCCCCGTCACAGGCGTAAACGGCACTGACACCTGCAGCTTAGGATAGTAACGTCCACCTGCCCGCTCAAACGCATCCGCCCAACTGTAGTCGAAAACGTATTCACCTTGAGAATGGTTTTTTAAATACATAGGAACGACGCCAAACACCTCGTCATTCTCATTCAACAGTTGCAGATGATACGGCGCCCATCCGGTCTCGGCCACGGCAGAGCCACTTTCTTCAAGGGCATGAAGGAAATTGTAAGAGACAAACGGATCATAGGGGTGAACATAAGAGACAGAGCTTGAACCCGAAGCATCTGCATCCGAAGATGCAGAATGCGGGTTCGCACAGGCGTCCCAAGCCGCCTGACCAATTTCGCTGATTGAGCCAACAGGCTTTAGCGTAAAGGTCATACTCGGACCGCCAGAGCTACAACTAGAGCTACCACTAGAGCAACCACTAGAATCGCCGCAACAGATACCACAAAGGCTTCTAGTTGAATCACGTTAATCGACTCGAATGAAAAGCGTTATAGCATTTCACTCGCAATGACTTCGAGCGCTGCAGCTTGACCACTACCGATCAACATAGAGCTGACGTGACCTTTATCACCGGCTTTTTTCCACGCTTGTAATCGTTCTCGAATGACGGATTCAGGTCCAACCAATGCACAGGCGTCGACTAGCTCATCAGGCACCGCCGCCATTGCTTCATCCTTCTTACCCGCTAAATACAGATCTTGAATCTTAATTGCCGCATCTTCGAACCCAAGCGCCGAAGTATAATCGGTGTAGAAATTCTTACCTCTGGCCCCCATGCCGCCAATATATAACGCCATGTTGCCTTTAACAGGCATACGACACGCATCAATATCGTCACCCATAATACAGGTCACAAACGGCGCAATATCATAATTCATTAAAGTCTTACCTGCTTTATCAAGACCTTTCTGGATTGGTGCTTGCAATACATCGAAGCGATCCGGATTCATCCAAATTGGAAAAACGCCGTCAGCCACTTCGGCACTGCCTGTTAATCCACGCGGCGTGATCGACGCCGTGTAAATCGGAATATCATTGTCTGCTTGTAAAATACTTTTCAGAGGCTTACCCAAGCCTGTTCCATCTTCACCCGTATAAGGCATGCTGTAATGAAAGCCCTGATGCTGAACCGGTTCTTCACGGGCCATAATTTTTTTAACAATAGACACATATTCCTTAATTCGAGTGACCGGCTTCCCGTAGGCAACACCGTGCCAACCTTCAACAACCTGAGGACCCGACGCGCCTAAACCCAGAATAAACCGGCCATTAGAAAGTTGATTTAGCGTCATTGCCGTCATCGCCGTACAGGCCGGAGATCGACCCGGCATCTGCATGATTGCTGTTCCAACCTTGATCTTGTCGGTCTGGGCCAACACCCATGCCGCAGGCGTTACCGCATCGGAGCCGTAAGCTTCAGCAGTCCAAACAGAATCATAGCCCATGCTTTCAGCACGCTTAATTTTGTCGATATCGATGTTTATTACTTTGCCGGAATACCCAGCCAAAAAACCCAGTTTCATTTAACAACTCCAAATTTCAGTATTACAATTCATTTCCGAACGCAACGTTACGGGCGTCACCCTAGATGGCAAACAACTAGAAAGAAAAATTATTACCCGTAAACGCATCATAAGTATTTTTAGTATCCCCAGGCGAAACACAGGAAATAATGTGCGTCGTGATCCCCATTTCTCCATATTCTCGAATTCGGTCCTGGCACTGTTCCTTTGTGCCGAGGATCGCGATGTCATCAACAAGTTGATCATCTAGCGCACCGGTCGTCTTGGCACGATCTTTTGCGGCCCAGCCTTCAGCAATATTTTTTGCTACGTCTTCATAACCCGCCCATGCAAGAAACGCATTGTAAACAGGCGTCGCATAATAAGGTGCAAATCCAGCTCGAATTGAATTTCGCGCCTTTTCCATATCGTCTGTCACGACCACTTGGTGGCGACAAACAACCTCAACATCTTCTAATTTTTTGCCTGCACGTTCTGCACCAATGCGGATGTGCTCCATCATTTTTGGCAATGCATCTTTAGGGAATAAATTAAGAATCACACCATCGCTAAACTCGGCTGCTGTCTCTAACATTTTGCTGCGCAGCGCGGCCATATAAACCGGTTGTGCACCGGCCTCAAGAGGCAATTGACGATAACCGTGACTCTTCACGGCCTGACCGTCAAAATTAGTTTTCTCGCCCGCCAGCATTTGCTTGATAAGCAAGGTAGTTTCTTTTACCCGCGTCAAAGGTTTTTCGAAAGTAAGGCCGTGCCAGTTTTCCATCATGGTTTGACTTGAGGATCCTAGGCCTAGGATAAACCGACCGTTGGATAACTGATGCAGTACATGAGCAGTTGAGGCTAGTACTGCTGGCGTACGTGAAAACACCGGAATAATGGCCGTACCGATTCGAACACGTTCTGTGCTTAAAGCAACTGCTGCTGCCGTTGTTAACGCGTCAACACCAGAGCTATCTGCAAACCATAGATCATCATAACCTTCGGCCTCACCCCATTTCGCCATATCTATCGTCGGTTGGACACCTCGAGGATCTGGGAGGGTTAGTGCAGTTCTTTGTGGCACAGGCATAACTAATTCCTTCTTATATTAATAAACAAATTTCTAAAGTTATTCTTACCGTTTAACGGTATATCTTATGCTTGCTGACGCCAAACTTGCGGATTCATCATATCCGCAAGGGATGATAATTCAATTCGCCAAGGCGTCAGTTTTATTAAACCGTAATTCTCATCAGTGAAGTCTGACCAGAATACCGTTAAGTCGTAACCGAGAGGCGCGGGTGTTTGCTTATACAAACTCCATATTCTTTGCTTACTCTCCAAGCTATCATCCCACTGAGCGTGACACTCAGCAAAAACTTGCTCGTGACCCGGGTCCCAATAACTTAGCGATACATAACTGTGTTCTGCGAGATGCTTCGTTTTAAAACTATGTCGCCCTGTCGCAACCCAACCCGTTGAGCCATCCCAAATCGGATGTAACATTCTCGACCGAGGTCGACCTTGTCGATCTATCGTCGTAAAGGTACACCAAACAATTTTCGCTATAAGTCGCTGAAATTCTGGCTCTATCGCTGTAAAATTTTCGATTTCCATATCACCTCCAAAAGCAGCTTTCCCCAATCATGGTGGTCACACTCAGGGCTTATCTCTCGAGGTATAAAAGGCTAGATGATATCTGCGCTGGACAGCTTATCCTCATCATCCGACACATCCAAACCAGGTCGATAAAGTTCCTTTTTCGTTTTAGCAATGACGCCTTCCTGCGCACCACTTTTCTTGCGATCATATTTCTTAGCAGAAGTATAACTGGGCTCAATCAATGTTTGCGCACCGAATGACTTTTGCCGCTGCGCTTGTGTCACCTCACCATAACTTGTTGTTCGCTGCTTTGGTGTCCGACCGATAGATAGGATAATTTCTTCCATCTCTTCAGGTGATGTCTCTTGCCCGTGGCTTGCGCCGGCGGCACGCGTAATCGTTTCGTTCATCAAAGTGCCACCCAAATCATTCACACCCGCTCGCAGACAAGCACGTACGCCATCGGGCCCGAGTTTTGTCCATGATGCTTGTATGTTCTCAAAAACCGGGTTTAGCACCAGTCTTGAGATCGCGTGAATCAACACCGCCTCTCTAAAAGTTGGTCCTTTTCGCGCATTACCCTTGAGGTACATGGGCGCTTCCATATGGATAAATGGCAGTATGACGAATTCTGTAAACCCGCCTGTTTTCGCCTGCAATGCGCGCACTCGCAAAAGATGCCGTGCAACATGTTCATACTTTTCGATATGACCGTACATAATGGTCGCAGTTGTATTGAAACCCTGCCCGTGAGCCGCCTCCATAACTTCCAGCCATTGACTAGTGTTTATCTTGTCAGGACACAATGTTGCCCTGACCTCGTCATCTAGGATCTCTGCGGCTGTGCCTGGCAACGTTCCCAATCCAGCTTCTTTAAGCTGTCCCAAGAACTCATCAATCGAAACACCTGATGTATGCGCGCCCTGCCAAACTTCTAGCGGTGAAAAGGCATGCACATGCATGTCTGGTACAACCTGTTTGATGCTATGTACGATGTCTATGTAGGTTTGACCGGTATACTCAGGGTGAATACCACCTTGCATACAAACTTCCGTTGCGCCTCGCGCGTAAGCTTCAGCAGTTCGACGCATAATCTCTTCGTGGGACAGATCGTAAGGTCGACCGCGCAGATTTTCGCTCATCTTGCCTTTCGAGAACGCACAAAACTGGCATTTGAAGTAACAGACATTGGTGTAATTAATGTTGCGGTTGACGCAATAGGTCACCGTATCGCCGGAAACCTTTTTCCTAATCTCATCCGCTGCCTGGCAAACGTGGGTGTAATCATCACCGCGACTTTTGAACAAACGCACAATGTCGGCTTCGGCCAGTACTTCTTCATTTTTGACTTTATCAAGAATCTGGCTGATATCTGCACTTGGTGCACGCTTAGCAATCGCCGTCACTCTAGCCAAATCGCCTTCGGGCGCATCGACAACGG
>Ga0209816_1001154_pt1 | contig 19844 bp, 25 predicted proteins | sample CoawatmetaG01DNA_FD_187509 | JGI IMG/M metagenome (GOLD analysis project Ga0209816, IMG submission 187509) | Marine microbial communities from the West Antarctic Peninsula - Coastal water metaG017-DNA (SPAdes) (version 2) | ecosystem: Environmental > Aquatic > Marine > Coastal ... | reverse complement strand
TCTTCAACTAATTTCATAAGGCAAGTTTATACAGTAAATCATTGTTTTTAAAATATTTAATATATTGTTCAATATGCTACATAATCACCTAGATATGTTTAAAAAAAGAGAAAATATAGTCGAAATTGAAGAGGGAAAACTCCTTTCACCAAAATTTGATAATGATGGCTTAATTCCAGTCATCACTATGTGCTTAAAAACTAAAGATGTTTTGATGCACGGTTATATGAATGTTGAAGCTTTTAAAAAAACTATTGAGACTAAAGAAGCTCATTATTTCAGCAGATCTAGACAGCAAATTTGGCATAAAGGTAAAACTAGTGGCTTTACTCAAAAAGTTTTAGAGATAAGAATTGATGATGATCAAGACTCTGTCTGGTTAACTGTCGATATTGGTGATGGTTCAAGTTGTCATGTTGGTTATAGATCATGTTTTTATAGATCAATTCCACTGGGCCCAATTGAAAATGGTAGAGAAGTTGAAATGAAATTTGAAGAGAAAGAAAAATCTTTTGATCCTGAGATTGTCTACAAAGATCAACCCAATCCAACAAAAATTTAAATGAGTGATAAACAAAAAAATGTTCTAGGTGAAGATCTGGAAGAATGTTCTAACGATCCTTTAACTGGATGGCATAGAGATGGCTGTTGTAGTACTGATGAAAATGATCACGGTGTTCACACAGTTTGTGCAAAAGTTACAACGGAATTTTTAGAATGGTGCAAGGAAGCTGGCAATGATTTAATAACTCCGCATCCTGAATTTGGATTTCCAGGTCTTAAAGCTGGAGATGGTTGGTGTGTTTGTGCTAGTTGGTACGCAAGAGCTGCAGATGCTGGCAAACCTTGTCCAGTTTATTTAAAAAGAACACATGAAAAAACTTTAAAGCTTGTTTCAATGGAAGTTTTAAAGAAAAATGCTATTGATCTATCTTAAATAGTTGTTACGCTTTAACTTGTTATGGAAATAGTAACTACAATTGCACCAATAGCTCTAGCATTAATAATGTTAGCTTTAGGCTTAGGTTTATCTTTAGAAAATTTTGCTAACGTTATAAAGCAACCAAAAGATTTCTTGGTTGGGTTAATATGTCAACTTATTTTACTACCAATAATTGCTTTTATTTTAATAAAGATATTAAATACATCTCCAGAATTGGCTATTGGAGTTATGATCATTGCTGCTGCACCAGGAGGTGTGACCTCAAACGTGCTAACAAAATTTGCAAACGGTGATGTTGCTCTTTCTGTTTCACTTACAGCCATAATAAGCTTAGTAAGTATTATTACAGTTCCATTTATTGTTTTTAAATCTGCAGATCTATTAAACATTAATTATCAGTCAGCAGAAATTTCTATGATTGGAATTTCAATGAAGATGTTTTTAGTGGTAACTTTTCCAGTATTTATTGGTATGTTAATTAGAAAATTTGCTAAAGATTTTATCTCTTCAAAAGAGCAACTGATCCAAAAAATATCTGTATTTTTATTTGCTCTTGTTTTTTTAGCTATATTGATAGAAGAAAAAGGAAATATTGTACCTTATTTAGCTGAAGCAGGACTAATTACCCTTATATTAAATTTAACAATGATGATCCTTAGTTTCTATATTGCTAAAAAGTTTGCAAGCGGTATTGCACAAAGAAAATGCATTTCTTTAGAATGTGGGTTGCAAAATGGAACTCTGGCAATATTTGTTTCAACACAAATTTTTGACAACCCTGCTTATCTTGTGCCTACAGCTACATATGCTCTGATAATGTTTATTACTTCAATAATATTTGTATTTATTGTTAAAAAGAGTTCTTAATTAGCAACTTTTCTAATTTTTTTTATTACATATTGCCATACTTAGGCCCACCACTTCCTTCAGGTGTTACCCAGGTAATATTTTGAGAAGGTTCTTTAATATCACAAGTTTTACAGTGAATACAATTTTGAGAATTTATAACAAATTTATTTACACCGTTTTCATTTTGAACTTCATAAACACCTGCAGGACAATATTTTTGCGCAGGCTCATCAAATTTTTCTAAAGTATAATTTATTGGTAAGTTTGGATCTTTTAGTTGTAAGTGAACAGGTTGATTGTCAGTATGATTAGTTCCAGTTAAATAAACTGAACTTGTTTTATCAAATGTAATCACATTATCTGGTTTAGGGTAATCAATTTTTGGCATTTCATTTGCTGGCTTTAATGTTTCGTGGTCAGCATGTTTGTGTCTTAAGGTGAACGGTAATTTTCCTCTAAATAATATTTGATCAATTCCAGTAAATATTATTCCAAGAATTAAACCCCAGCTAAAACTTGGTTTAACATTTCGAGCAGTATGTAGCTCTTCATAAATCCAACTTTTTTTAAATTTATCTTCATAGATTGATAAATCTTGCTTTTCTTTTAAATGTTCATTTATAGTTTCAGCAGCAATCATTCCACTTTTCATTGCGGTGTGTGATCCTTTAATCTTAGGCATATTTAAAGTTCCCGCGTCACAACCAATTAATAAAGCACCCGGCATAAACATTTTTGGTAAACTCTGAAGTCCACCTTCAATTAAAGCACGAGCTCCATAAGAAATACGTTTTCCACCTTCGATTATCTTTTTGATTGCTGGGTGAGTTTTAAATCTTTGAAATTCATCAAACGGTGAAAGATGTGGGTTTTTATAATCAAGACCAATTACATAACCTAAAAAAACTTGTTTGTTTTCTGCATGGTACATAAAGCTACCACCATAAGTATTATTATCAAGTGGCCAACCTGCAGTATGCATGACCATTCCCTCTTCATGATTTTTTTCACTGATTTCCCAAATTTCTTTAAACCCAATTCCATATTGTTGAGGATCTTTACCTTCTGACAAATTATATTTTTCAATTAATTGTTTTCCAAGATGCCCTCTGCATCCCTCTGCAAACACAGTAACTTTTCCTAACAGTTCTATGCCTGGTTCAAAGCCATCTTTTTTGTTTCCATTTTTATCAACTCCCATATCTTGAGTTGCAACTCCCTTAACAGAGCCTTCTTCATTGTATAAAATTTCACTTGCAGGAAATCCTGGAAATATTTCAACACCTAAAGCTTCTGCTTGTTCTGCTAGCCATCTGCATAGGTTTGCTAAACTAATTATGTAATTATTATGATTTTGTTGAACCGATGGCAGTAGCCATGTTGGCCAGCTTAATGACTTAGACTTTCCTAAAAATAAGAATTTTTCTTTAGAAACCTTAGTTTTTATAGGTGAATTAAGTTCTTTCCAATTTGGTAATAGCTCATCTAAAGCTCTAGTTTCAAAAACATTACCACTTAAAATATGAGCTCCTATTTCGGATGCTTTTTCTAGTAAGCAAATATTTAATTCTGGATCTAATTGTTTCAGTTTAATAGCAGTCGATAGTCCTGATGGACCACCACCAACAATTACCACATCATACTCCATTGCTTCTCTAGGCATATGGTAATTTTTTATATTATTTGTTATTTTTGTATAGTGTTTAATTTATTCAATTCTTCTAGGAATTGAGGAAGAGCTTCAAACAAATCAGCTTCTAAACCATAATCAGCAACACTAAAAATAGGTGCCTCTCCATCTTTGTTTATTGCGACAATAATTTTACTTTCTTTCATACCAGCTAAATGTTGAATTGCTCCAGAAATCCCAACAGCAATATATAGATCTGGCACTACAACTTTACCCGTTTGTCCAACTTGATGTTCGTTACTTATGTAACCTGCATCAACAGCTGCACGTGAAGCTCCTATTGCTGCATTTAATTTGTCTGCAATATCTGTAATTAATTTAAAATTATCCCCACTTTGCATACCTCTTCCACCTGAGATCACAATTCTTGCAGTTCCAAGCTCTGGTCTGTCTGATTTAACTTCTTCTCTTTTAATAAATTTAGATAACGTAAACTCTTCTACTGAATCCATTTTTTCAATGGGTGCTGATCCACCTGAAGTTTCACAAGGTTCAAATGAAGTTGGTCTAATAGTTACACATTTTTTTGCATCAGTACTTTTAACAGTTGCAAATGCATTTCCTGCATAAATAGGTCTGACAAATGTATCTGGAGATACCACTTTGATTATGTCACTAACTTGTGATGTGTCCATTAAAGCTGCTATTCTTGGCATTAAGTTTTTGCCAAATGTATTAGCTGAACTAATTATATGTGAATAATTTTCAGAAACTTTAACAACCAATGGTGCAAAATTTTCTGGTAAAAAATTTTCATAATGAGCAGCTTCAACTTGAATTACTTTTTTAACCAAAGGTATTTCAGATAAAGCTTTTGCAACATCAGAGCAATTATTTCCTATTAGTAATGCATGAACATCTCCATCAATTTGTGATGCAGCTGTAATAGCATTAAGAGTAAATGGTCTTAATTCTTTATTGTTATGTTCGGCAATTAATAAAATTGACATTATATAACTTTTGCCTCATTTTTAAGCTTTTGCACAAGTTCAGCTACACTTGATACTTTAATTCCAGCTTTTCTTTTTGGCGGCTCTTCAACTTTAACTTGCTGAACTCTTGGTGTTGCATCAACACCTAAATCTGCTGCAGTTATTTGATCTATTGGTTTCTTCTTAGCTTTCATGATATTTGGTAGGGATGCATAACGTGGCTCATTTAATCTTAAATCACAAGTAACTACCGCTGGAACATTAACTTCAATAGTCTCTAAGCCTTCATCGATCTCTCTAATAATTTCAAGTTTATTGTCTTTAATATCAATTTTTGATGCAAAAGTTGCTTGAGGCCAGTTCAATAAAGCACTCAACATTTGTCCTGTTTGATTGCAATCATCATCAATTGCTTGTTTACCCATAAATACTAGATCAGGTTTTTCTTTATCAACAATTTTTTGTAATATTTTAGCCACGGCTAACGGTTCAACTACTCCATCTACTTTAACATGAATTCCTCTATCAGCACCAACAGCTAATGCTTTTCTAACTGTTTCTTGTGCTTTTTCTTCGCCAACAGTTACTGCAACTATTTCGGTTGCTTTACCCGCTTCTTTAATTTTTACAGCTTCTTCAATTGCATTATCATCAGGAGGGTTGGTTGACATCTTAACATTATCAGTAACAATTCCTGTGGCATCTTCTTTAACTCTGATTTGAACATTATAATCAATAACTCTTTTTACAGCGACTAATATTTTCATTATGCTCTTAATAAATTGTTTTCAGGATCGTATGGACTTTCTTCTAAAATTGTACAATCGTACATTTTACCAAGAATATCAATTTTCAATTTTTGCCCTGGTGTCGCAATCTCTGGTTTGACCATTCCTAATGCTATTGATTTTCCAAGTCTAAAACCAAAATCTCCACCAGTTGCACGTCCTATAACTTTTCCATTATCGTAAATTGGATTATTTCCTAAAACATCTGCATCTTCTACGTTATGGATCTCTAAAGTTACCAATTTATTTGAGAAACCTTTTTCTCTCCATTTATTCAAGGCATCCAATCCTATAAAATTTCCTTTGTTTGGATGAATAAATCTATCTAGACCAGATTCGTAAGGTGAGTATTCAATTGATAATTCTGTACCAACAAGTTTATATGATTTTTCAAGTCTCAAACTATTCATTGCTCTAATTCCATATGGTTTAAGACCTAAATCTTTTCCAGCTTCCATTAATTTATCAAAAATATGATTTTGATATTCAATTGGATGATGCAATTCCCAACCTAGTTCGCCTACAAAGTTTACTCTCATAGCATTAACTGGTGCATTACCAACATCAACATTTTTTGCACTCAACCATTTAAAGTTTTCACTTGAAAAATCATCCCTTGATACTCTTGTCATTAACTCTCTAGCTTTAGGACCTGATACAACAAGTACACCCATACTATTTGTTAAGTTTTCAAATTGAACAGTACCATCAGTTGGCATCCACTTTTGAATCCAGTCATGGTCTAATCTTTGATTTGCTCCTGCAGAAACTAAGTAATAACTTCCCTCAGCTTCTTTCATAATTGTAAATTCTGAATGCACTCCACCTTTGGTATTAAGTGCATGACACAATCCAATTCTTCCAATTTTTTTAGGAAGTTTATTTGCAACTAAATAATCTAAAAACTCTTCAGCACCAGGTCCTTTAATTCTACATTTTGCAAATGCAGTCATATCTAAAAGACCAACATTTTCTTTTACATTTTTGCATTCTTGTTCAATTGCTTTAAACCATTTTGATCTTCTAAATGACCAATCATCTTTTTGCTCCATGCCATCAAGTGCAAAGAAATTGGGTCTTTCCCAACCAAATTTTTGACCAAATACTGCACCTAATGCTTTCATTCTGTCATAACAAGGTGAGGTTCTTAATTCTCTAGCAGCCCCTCTTTCTTCATCTGGGTAGTGAACTTTAAATACATGATTATAAGCTTCTTCATTTTTTTCTTTTAAATAAGATTTTGTTGCATAATCACCAAACCTTCTTGGTTCAACACCAAGCATATCTATTGTTGGCTCACCATCAATTATCCATTCAGCAAGCTGCCAACCTGCACCTCCTGCTGCTGTTATTCCAAAACTGTGTCCTTCATTAATCCAAAAATTTTTTAATCCCCATGCTGGTCCAACAATTGGATTGCCATCTGGTGTGTAACAAATTGCACCATTATAAACTTTCTTAACTCCTACTTCTCCAAAAGCTGGTACACGGTGAATAGCTCCTTCTATATGCGGTGCTAGTCTATCTAAATCCTCTTGAAATAATTCATACTCTGAATCTTTTGATGGGCCATCAACGTAACAAGCTGGTGCACCATCTTCATATGGTCCTAATATTAAACCACCCGCTTCTTCTCTCATATACCATCTGCTATCACTATCTCTTAAAACTCCCATTTCAGGTAAGCCATCTTTTTTTCTTTTTACGATATCTGGATGAGGTTCAGTTACAATGTATTGGTGTTCAACAGGAATTACTGGAATATCTAATCCAACCATTTTTCCAGTTTGTCTAGCAAAGTTTCCAGAACAAGAAATTACATGTTCGCATTCAATAGCACCTTTATCTGTTTCAACAATCCAGCCATCTTTAGTTTGTTTCATTCCAACTACAGCTGTGTTTCTATAAATCTCTGCACCTAAATTTCTAGCACCTGTTGCCATTGCTTGTGTTAAGTCAGCTGGCTGAATGTATCCATCTTCAGGGTGTTGGATTGCTCCAAGTAAATCATCGGTTCGACACAAGGGCCAAATTTCTTTTACTTGATCGGGTGTTAAAAATTTTACATCTACACCAATTGTTTGAGCAACACCTGCATATTGATGATACTCATCCATTCTATCTTTGGTGCTTGCTAAACGAATATTTGATACGACACTGAAACCAACGTTTTGTCCGGTCTCTTCTTCTAATTTTTTATAAAGATCAACTGCATACTTATGAAGCTGTCCAACTGAATAACTCATATTAAATAATGGAAGTAGACCTGCTGCATGCCAAGTAGATCCAGATGTTAATTCTTTTCTCTCAATTAAAACAACATCAGACCAGCCTTTTTTTGCTAAGTGATAAAGAGCACTAACTCCTACTACACCACCACCAACTACAACAACTTTAGCTTTAGATTTCATTAACACGATTCCTACTAAATTTTCATTACGAACGAAACAAAATTCGTTTACCCTCTAAATTAAATTGAAGATCCTAAAGGCATTGGAGCAGACACCATTGTGGTCAACCAGCAGTCCTTGAAGGGACCATCTACTTTATATTTTTCAACCTGCCATTTAAATTTGTAGTAGGATTTGTCTTTTCCAAGAACGCTAACTTCAAACAAAGCTACAGAATTTGTAAGGTTTTCTTGAACAATTTCATGATCTAAATGATCTAATAGTATTTTATATGACTTACCCTTCAGCATGCTCTTGAACTTACCCAAAGGTCCTGTACTTTTTCTATTACTAGGATGAGCAAATTCCCAGGTTTGTTCAATTCCATTATCTATAGTGGGAGAGTTGTTTTTTTGTAAACTATTCAACTGAATTTCCACAACCTGGTATGGCTCAATATTACTACTAGGCTTTATTAAATCAGCTTGTGAAATTGTGAGACTTAGAAAGTAAATTAATAAAGTTTTATATATTATTTGCTGTCTTTTTAACGTCTTCAAGAAATTCTTTTCGTTTTTCATCAGTTACAAACGGTACTGCAAAATATCTTCTGTATACAATATTATAAATGCCACACATGTGAAACACACCTCTTTTTAACCTTCTAATAGGTAAATTTAAAAAAAACGTTGTAACCGCTAACCTTGGAGATCCATAGGTACAAAAGATTATAGCCTTTTTATCCTTTAAGTTTCCAATTGGATAACCGTAATTTCCAACTAATTTTCTAAATGTATAAGCCCATGGGGGTGACAAAACTTTATCTATCCAACCTTCTACAATAGCTGGCATTCTAAAGTTCCAAATAGGAGCAATTAATACAATAGTATCACATTTCTCAATTCGTCTTCTGTGATCTAGAACGTCTTCTCCAGCTTGCTCTCCTGCAAAAACTGGATTGAATTTATCTTTATATAAATCTACACAATCAACTGTATTACCATTTTCTTCTGCTGTTTTAATAAATGTGTCTCTAATAGCAGCATTAAAAGACTTTTCATTGTAATGCCCATATAAAAGAAATATTTTTTTCATTAATTAGAGGGTATAGACTAGAAAAATTAAAAATCTATGAAAAATTTTTACGTAATTTCAGGTATTCATAAAGATCCAAATAAAATTGAGACCATCGTTAAAAGTGTAGAAAAAAGATTTGGACCCTTTGAAGAGATTGAAGCTAATAATTTAGCTAAGAGTTTAATTCAAAAAAATATAGATGATTTTTATCATCGTGCTTGGGTTGTTAAATCTGACAATTTAACTAAATAAAACCCAACAAACATAAAAATTACAAAACTTACAGAATTTAAATTTAATAAAGCTAGTGATGCTATTGCTGGTCCAGGACATAATCCTGCTAAGCCCCAGCCTCCCCCAAAAAGTGATGAGCCTACAATTAATTTTTTATTTATTTCTTTATTATTAGAATAAGAAAATTTATCTGCAAAAATTGGTTTCTTATTGTTTTTAAATAAATGAAAAAATGGTGAGGATATTATTAAAGCTCCAATCATAACAAATGCCAATGATGGGTCCCATTCTCCAAAAATATTTAAAAAACCTAAGACTTTAGCAGGATCTATCATTTGTGAAACGGTAAGACCTATTCCAAATATTATTCCACAAATTAAAGATATAATTTTATTCATATTAAATTTTTTACTAAAACAGTTAAAATTCCAACAATCATGAATGTTATTGTTGCAACAATTGATCTTAAAGAAAATCTTCCAATACCACTGATGCTGTGACCACTAGTGCAGCCTCCCCCTATTCTTGTACCAGCTCCAACCAATAAACCTGCGACTGCCAATAAATAAAATGAGTTTGAAATTGTGATATTGATTTCCTGTTGACTGAATATTTTATAAACAATAGGTCCAATAATTAATCCAATTAAAAATAGAAAATTATCAAATCTATTATCTTTAGAGGTTAAAAAATTACTGGCAATTCCACTTATCCCAATTAATCGACCATTAAATACAAAAAAAATAACTACTGCTAAACCAATTAAGGAGCCACCTAGAAATGCTGAGATTGGAGTAAAATTAACTATATTCATTTAACTTTGTAACACTGGAAAAGCTGGATTTATATTTAAAAAAAGCTTTTGATATTCCATTTTCGTACATCTATTTTCAATATATTCAATATTATTACTCTCTACTAATTCTTTAGCATCAACGCTTTTAATTCCAAGTTGTAACCAAAGAACTTTAACTCCAATTTTTACACTCTCTTCTGCATACTTATTAGCCTCTGCTGATGGTCTAAACACATCCACGATATCAATGGGAGTTTTAATATCTTCAAGTTTTTCAAAAACCTCTTCTCCTAAAATCTTTTGACCTTTTGCACTTGGATTAACTGGAATAACTTTAAAGCCGTACTTTTGCATGTACTTCATGACTATCGTTGATGGCTTTTTATCATCCTTACTAACACCCACCATCGCTATTGTTTTATACTTTGAAAGAATTTCTTTTATTTTATCGTTCACTACTTGTGTTTCCACTTAGGTTTTCTCTTTTCTAAAAATGCAGAAATCCCTTCTTTAGCATCCATTGCCATCATATTTTTAGTCATCATTTTACTTGTGTAGGCGTAAGCTTTTCTTAATGGCATTTCTAACTGATTATAAAAAGTTTGCTTTCCAATTTTAATTGTAAGACTTGATTTTGAAGCAATAGTTTTTGCAACTTTTAACACTTCATTGTTTAATTTTGATTTAGAAAAATGATTATTAATTAGTCCAATTTCTTTTGCGTAATTTGCTTTAATAGGATCTCCCGTTAACAGCATATGCATCATTCTTTTTCTATTAACCTTTCTACTAACAGCAACCATCGGTGTGCTACAAAATAAGCCTATATTTACACCTGGTGTTGCAAAAATTGCATCATTAGAACTGTAAGCTAGATCACAACTCGCAACTAATTGGCATCCCGCAGCAAATGCTGCTCCATGAACTTTTGCAATAACTGGCTTTTTTCCTTCAACTATTTGAAGCATTAACTTTGAGCAAAGATTGAAAAGTTTTTGATATTTTTCTCTTTTCTTTAATCCACTAACTTCTTTTAAATTGTGACCCGCACTAAAACCTTTTCCAGACCCTTCAATAATTATTACCTTAATATTTTTGTCTTCATCTAATTTTTTAAAAGCTTTAATTAAATCTTCTAAATTTTTTAATGAAAGAGCATTATATGTTTTTGGTTCATTAATGATAATTGAGGCAATATCTTTATTTAAAAGTTTAACTTTAATATTACCTAAGTTTGCCATCTTCTCTCATTTTGGCTCTAATTTTTGTTGCAGAGATTTGTTGAATTTCCTCTGACAAAACAACTTCTTCTATTTTGTAACCAACCCCTCTTCCGTAACAAATATTAGTAATATTAGGAACCATCATTACTTTAAATCTTCCTTCAAATTCTGGGTTTAATTTTTCTTCAATATTTTTTTTAACTGTGTCAAAATCAAATGGATTATCATCAACACCTTGAACATCTCTTATTTGAATGCAAACTTGACCCGTTTTTTTAACAATTTCTTGAAATAAAGCATAGTGACCATCATGAAACGGTTGCCATCTGCCAAGCATTTGTGCTGTTGGTTTTTTATTATCCCATTCGTAAGCCATTATTTTATCTCCTTTAGTATTATTGGTGCCCAATGTTTAGCATTTTGAGTTGTAACCTGACAATCAAATTTTTCAGGCTTTACAAACATCTTGTTAGTATCGTCAAAACGTCCCTCTTTTATTGTATTTACCCAAACAATATAATCTGCAGGAAACAAGCTTCTTGCTTCCGGCGTTGGGCAAACAAAGTCTGCTACAACATAATTTCCATCATCTTTTAATTTTTTTGCAAAATCTGCCATTCTACTTGCTTGTCTTGTTCTGCCTTCTTCTGAAAAATCCCAATCATTAGCTTCTTTTCTAACTTCATCAGCATTAAGTCTTTTAGCATTTAGCAATGGGGCAATTTCATTCGCTAAAGTTGTTTTGCCAGATCCTGGAAGACCCATAATTAATATTATTTTCATTTTAAACTAAGCTTGTTGCAACCCATTTATGAAATTCATGTGTAGGGTTATCCATTATTGGTGAAAAATTTCCACCGTTATATGCTGGTGAATTTCTACCTTCCTGCATGCCTTCAATAGCTCTTATATCCTCTGACATAACTTCTTTCCAAAATTCTGCATTTTTTTTTCTCATCTCAGTAAACTCAGATCCATTTGCGCTGTCATCTCCTACATAATACATCATTAAATGTTCTTTAGTCTCACTAATAAACTTAGGTTCTAACCAAAAAACATAAAAATGATCTATATGAAGACCAATCATTACGTTTGGAAATAAAGCAATATATTCAGCCTTTTTGGATAAGTCCTTAGGCCAATTTGGAAAATTATTAAAACTTTGATTTCTTTTAACAGGTTGGTCATATTTATTTGTACCTTGACCAGCAAATCTATTTGGTAAACCTTGAATATGGTAATGGTCACTAATATTTGAAACTTTATTTAATTCAGGATGAATCCAAGGCAAATGATAACTTTCACAGTAATTTTCTATTGCAAACTTCCAATTACACTTAACATCAAGACTAAAGTATCCATGATCTTTTGAGTGTTTAAGTAATTTTTGGTCTTCCTTTGATATAAATTTTGACCATCTTTCTTCAAGTGGCTTGATATATTCGTCAAACTCTAATTCATTACCATTTATATTGATAAAGATTATGTCCATCCAAACTTTCGTTCTAACTTCTTTCAAATTACTTGATGATTTATCGAATTTTTCTGTTTCATGAATATTCAGACCTCCTATATGAGGTGTCGCTACCAACTTTCCATCAAAATCGTAGGACCAGGAGTGATATGGACATCTTAAGACATTTTTTAAAGCACAAGGCTCATCTAAAAGCTTGAAGCCTCTATGGCTGCAGACATTATGAAATACTCTTATTTTTTTCTCTTTATCTCTTAGAATAATAAGAGGGATGCCTAGTAAATTATAAGGTTGAGCGTCTCCTACATTTGGCACAGAACTTCCAACGCCAATCACCGTCCATTTATCCTTGAAAATCCTTTCTCTTTCAATGCTTAGATAGTCAGAGCTAGTGTAGCACTCGTTTGGTAGGCCATGGGCTTTCTCGATGGGGTTCTCAACCACTCTAATTTTTTCCAAGTCCAAGATTTTTGAAAGTTCAAGATTTTTAAGATTTTCAGACATTAAAAAAAATTATCATCCACTCAATTTTTGGCAACAAATATTTTTATCCACAAGGTGAATTTCTTTGACAGCATTTACAAAAAAGATAATCATTGGGAAAAATGAATTTTTCACTTGAGGTTGGACCTCAAACAGACCTTGATACATTGCCTCCTGTTAAGGATGTTTATGTAACTATGCTTCCAGGAGGAGACTATAAAGAGACAGCTAACCAAACAGCTGCGTTAGTTAAAAAAGGATTTAATCCAGTTCCACATTTTCCAGCAAGATCAATTACCGATGATGCTCAACTTAAAGATTACATTTCAAGATGTAAAGATGTGGGTGCTAAACAAGCTTTAGTTATTGGAGGAAGTAGAGAGCCAGTTGGAAAATTTGATAGTTCAATTCAAATTTTAGAAACAGGATTTTTTGATGGAATTAAAATAGGAATAGCAGGACATCCCGAGGGAAGTCAGGATATTTCTGATAAAGAATTAGAAAAGGCTATGATAGATAAAAAACCTTACGCCGACTATATAGTGACCCAGTGGTTATTAGAAAGTCAACCTATCGTAGATTTCATTTCTAAGCAGTCAGTACCAGTGCATGTAGGAATTACTGGGCCAATGAAAATAACTAGCTTAATAAAATTTGCTAATATTGTCGGGGCGAAAAATTCTATAAATTTTCTTAAGTCTAATTTTAGTAAGGCATTAGATTTATTGAAACCTAAAGACCCTAATGAATTAATTGGGAAAGTGAAAGAGTTTACTGATAACTTCCACATTTATACATTCGGCGGCTTGAAGGAAACTAACAAGTGGTTGAAGGAGAACGGTTATGTCTAATGAATTTGACTATACTAAACTAAATCATGTGACTTCAGTTGATCAATCAGATCGTGAAGTACCATACAACTTAAGACAAAGTGGACCTACAAAAGTTGAAATGTTAATTTCAACAAGAGTAAGAAAATCTCCATACTGGCATCTATCAATGGAAGCTGGTTGTTGGAGAGCAACTGTTTACAATCGTATTTATCACCCTCGTGGTTATGTAAAACCTGAAGATGGTGGAGCGATGGTAGAGTATGAAGCAATTAAAAATCACGTTACTATGTGGAACGTTGCTGTTGAAAGACAAATTAGAGTTAAAGGTCCTGATGCAGAAAAGTTTACAGACTACGTAATAACTAGAGATGCAACTAAAATCTCACCTATGAGAGCAAGATATGTAATTCTTTGTAATGCATATGGTGGAGTTTTAAATGATCCTATTCTTCTTAGAATTTCTAAAGATGAATTTTGGTTCTCATTATCAGACTCTGATATTGGTATGTATCTTCAAGGTGTTAATGCTGATGGAAGATTTGATTGTACTATTGAAGAGATTGATGTTTGTCCGGTACAAATTCAAGGACCTAAATCAAAAGCTTTGATGAAAGATCTTTGTGGAGATCAAGTTGATTTCGACAATATGCCTTTCTATGGATTAGCTGAAGTTAAAGTTGGTGGAAGAAGTTGTGTAATTTCACAATCTGGTTTCTCAGGTGAAGCTGGTTATGAAATTTACTTAAGAGAAGCAACTAAATATGCTGATGATATGTGGAATGCTGTTCTTGAAGCTGGTAAAAAACATAGCTTAATGGTTATAGCTCCTGCTCACCATAGAAGAATTCAAGCTGGAATTCTTTCTTGGGGTCAGGATATGGATCATCAACACAATCCTTTTCAGTGTAACCTTGGTTACCAAGTTTCATTAGCTGGTAAAGGTGAGTGGAATAAAAAAGCTGATTATGTTGGAAAAGCTGCATTAGAGAAAATGGGTGCTGAAATTAAGGATGGGAAAAAACCTTATAAACTTCAACTAGTTGGACTTGAAATGGGTGGAAAACCAATTGAAGAATATGCTCCAGACTTCTGGTTAGTATCACCTGAGAATGGTGGTGATCCAGTTGGGTTTATTACTTCACCTTGGTATCATCCTGAAAAAGGTCAAAATATTGCAATGGGATATGTACCATTTGATGGAACATTAAATGCAAACGGATTCCCTAAAGGAAAAGCTGGAACTAAATATAAAGTTCACTTACCTGCAGAATATTCTGACACACCAGGAACACCTGTTGATGCAGTGGTAGTAGATATGCCATTTACAGAATCTTATAACGCAAACACAAGAGAAGTCGTTAAAGGTTAAATTAATTATTTGGGGGAGATTAATTCTCCCCCACTAATAATGACAAAATCATTCCTAATCGTAGTTTGCATAATAATAGTAATTGGTTTAATACTCTTTCCACTATTTGTTTCTTACAAAGCTCAGAAGAATAGAAAAAAATAAATAATGTTTGGTCAGTTTTTAAATATAATTGTTCGGTCTATTAAATTAGATAAATCTCTCTACAAAGATAATAAGAATTTTGGTGAAGCTGCAATATATTTTGCAGGACTTATCATGATATTAGATGGGTTAGCAGGAGCCGTTGCTGCAAATACTGTTATTAAAACTGCTGTTGCGATGTCTGGTTTAACTGCCATTCTTACTTGGTTTGTGTGGGGACTATTTATTTATGTGATCGGTGTAAAATTATTTCCAGATAAAGACACTAAAGTTTCATTTAAAAAAGTATTAACAGCTGTGGGATTTGCTCATGCACCAGGGCTTTTAAGATTTTTTGCTGTAACACCAGATTTAATGATCCCAATAATATTTCTAACTCAGTTTTGGATATTTGCAGGGTTAATCATTTCAACAAAACAAGTTTTAAATCTAAAGTCTAATTTTAAATCATTTGGAATTGTCTTTTTAGCTTTTTTAATAATTGCTTTTCTTTCAATATCGTTTGTGATGAGCAAAATGAATGCTTTACCCATTAGCAATATCAGTTAAATTGGAAATATAGTTTTTGAAAGTTTGCAAGAATTACAGGTTTTAAATCCTGTTAAAATTAAATTTTGAGAAACACTCGGGTCTTCTTTTTTACACTCTTCACAAAAATCATTTAATTCAAGAACTTCTTCATTATCATTAGTTTGATCATCAAAGTCTTTAGTCATTATCAGTAAGGCCTGCACCTGCTCCACCTTGTTTTAGGCTTTCATTTTCTTCAACAAATGTTTCTTCTGAAAGCTTATAGAGTTCATTCCATTCTTTCTCTTCAAACGAGTCTCTATTTTCTAAAACTTTTAAGTAAATATTTTCAGCAGATTCGATAATTTCGTTTTTAGTATAATTAGAATAAATATTATTATTAAAGTTTAATAAAAACTCCCTATCATCCATTTTTAAGAATATTCGTTTACCAATCACTTCTGCTGCCCTACTTACAAATGGTAAGAAAAGTAATGGATATGATACTTTTTTAAACGTTATCTCCTTTAAAACTTCTAAAGTTTTAATTTGATCTAAAAAATTTACCCCTGCAATTATTGGACAATATTCATTTTTATTGGCCTCATTGTCTTGCTTTATGATGCTGATATTCTCTAATCTTAATTCTTTTTTTTTCTTAAAAAAACTATTTAAGTTTTTAATTCCAGGTAGGCTAAAAATTTCAAGTAGTCTTATATTTTTTCCAATCTCTTCTGCTATACCCCATGAATATCCCGCAGCCTTGCTCGATCTTTTAGAAACTGTATCTATTTCACTTAATGATCTCATGTTGATTAATTATAAACCCAATGTTCATCATAGTTTTTTAATTGTTCTGGTAGGGGTGCTCCTTGAAACATGCATATTCTTAACCATTTATCAGAACGGGGATCAAATTTTAAAGCTCCAAAAAATGATAACTTTAATCTCAACATATCAATAGGCATTATTTTTTGACCAATGGTATTATCTTGTATTTCAGAATATGGAAATTTCTCCACTATAAATGCTCTTCTAACAACGTGTCTTAATTCATTATTAGTTGATAAAAATTTAGCAATGGTCCAGCTATTTTTGGTAACTGATAACAATTCATAAAGTTTTTTAATATCCCTTGCAATTGCTAGAGGTTGCTCTAACTCAGCACCCACTTCATCAAATCTATTTGCTAGTCTTGGCTCTTCTTTATTTTTTGAAATAAACCAAAAATTTAAATTATTTTCATCTTTAGAAAAATCTATAGTTAAAATATCTGGATATTTTTTTTCTAAAATCAGCTTTAAGTCTTCTACCGTTCTTTCAGTTGGAATATTAAAATATTTTTCTTCTTCAGAACTCATTTCTTTAATTAACGGAGACGTTATATCATCATAAGGTTCCATCATCATTGATACGACATATTCAATACATTCTTCACAATATTCTTTTTCTAAATGCAAATATAATTCATTAAAAGCATAATCTTGCTCAAAATTAAAATCGTTATCTAAGTAGACAATAAATTCATTGATATCTTTTAATAATGATTTAATTTTATTTATTTGATATTCACTTTCTGTATTCCAAGAAGTGATATTCTTTATTGATTTTTTTAAACATTCTAAAAATAAGTTTTTATCTTTATCTGATACTGCTTTTATCTCTCTTATTTTTTTTAATGAAATTTCTCTTGCTGAAATCCAATTATTTAAAAGAGTTGGATGGTTAACAATAAATGGAGCCATTCCTAGTCCTGTAGAATTTCCTATTCCTAAACTTTTACAAATATTTATATGAAGATTTACAGCTTTTTTTGGGTTCTTATTTTTTGCAACGTGATTAACCTGATCAAAAGTAAATTGCCTAACCAAATAAACCAGCATCATTTCCAATCTAAAAGGTCCATATATTTCTTCTCTATCTTTAATTCTAAACCTATCTGCTAAGCCAAATTTACCTGAACCATAAACTGCAGTTGTTCTGTATAAATAACCAACATTAGATAATAAATCATTATCAGGTTGCTTACCTTCGCTTAAACATTCAACCACATGATTGAAAACTCTTACTGATTTATTGGCTCTTGAAAGCGTTAGTTCTTTATAAGAAAGTCTACCAAATTCTTGTTTTGGTACTTCGTTTTTTAATCTTTCAATATCTTGTTTTAAGGGAACGCCATCAAAAAGCGTAAAGGCTGCATCCCATTTAGTAGCTATAACCCTGTCTGATCTTTCATTTTCATCCAATTCGTTTGCAAAACAGATTAATGAATACACTCTATTTTTTTTCTTAAATGAATAAACTGCAGTACCATAACCATGTTCGTTTAATTCAAATAAATCTCTTTTATAATCCCAATCCTTAAATTCTTTTAAAAAACTTCTCAAAAATGAAAGTTTAGATTGATGAAAAGACCCTAGTCTTGATAATTTCATTACTACATTCGGGTCTCTTAAGGAGATATTCATTAGTTCATTTCTTTGTAAAAATTGTACCAGTTGTTTCCAAGAATTCCATTAACTTCACTTTCTGAAAAACCAACTTTTTTAAGTCCTGACTCTAAGTTTTCAAAGCCTCTTGCATCTAAAAACCAATCTGGTTGTTTTGGAAAACCAGGTTTGTTTTTTGATCCTTCTCCATAATTTTTACTTTTAGTCCAAGTACCATTTCTCATCCACTCAACAATAGTATCTGGTTGGTTTAAACAAAGATCTGAACCTATTCCAATTTTTTCAACTCCCATAACTTCAGCTGTCTTAGCTGTCATTTCACAAAAGCTTTCTAAAGAACAATCAGTTCCATCTTTTAAGTGATGAGGATATAAAGACAGACCTAACATTCCTTTATGTTCGGATAAAATTTTTAATAGTTCTTTTGATTTGTTTCTCTTAGCTGGATGCCAAAATGATGGGTTTGCATGAGTTATTGCAATTGGTTTTTCACTCATCTCAATTGCATCAATTGTGCTTTTTTCTGCTGAATGAGACATGTCTATTATGAGACCTAGTCTATTCATTTCTTTGATTACCTCTTTACCAAAATTAGTAACTCCACTATCTATTGCTTCATAACATCCTGTCGCTAGTAAGGACTGATTGTTATAAGTAAGCTGCATAAACCTGCATCCTAAATCATAAACTTTTTCAACCAATCCAATATCATCTTCTATAGGTGAGCAATTTTGAAAACCAAAAAAAACTGCTGTTTTATTTTCAGATTTAGCTTTTTCAATATCTTTAAAACTTTTGCCGTGAAAAATTAAGTCAGAATTTTCTGAAAAGTAATTTTCCCAGTTTTTTAATACCGTTTTTAGCTCATCGAAATCTTCATGATAAACAATGGTTACATGGATTGCATCCAGTCCTGCTTGTTTATTGATCTGAAAAATTTCTCTAGACCAGTTACAATATTGTAAATTATCAATTTTAAAATTCATTGTGATCTTATTTGTTTTAAAGAATATCAATAAGATGGATAAATTCTATTAATTTTATTGAAATTTTAGACTTAATTTGAAATAACAATTTACGTTAGAATTAAAATTACAACAAATGACTAAAAATAAATTAAAGAAGGTTTCGATTGTTATGGGTAGTCAATCTGACTACAAAACCATGATATTTTGTCAAAATATTCTTAAAAAATTAAACATAAAATTTGAAACAAAAATTATATCAGCTCATAGAACCCCTAATAGAATGTATGAATTTGCTGTTAATGCTGAAAAGAATGGTAACGCAGTAATTATTGCTGGGGCAGGTGGATCTGCGCATTTACCAGGAATGATTTCAGCCCTTACATCTCTACCGGTACTAGGAGTTCCAATTGAGAGTAAAAAGCTAAAAGGTCTTGATAGTCTTTTATCCATTGCACAAATGCCAAAAGGAATACCTGTTGGAACATTAGCAATTGGAGAAGATGGCGCAATTAACGCTGCTTTATTAGCTGCATCTATTATTGGTCTTAGTGATTTAGCTGTCAAAAAAAAATTAAATCAGTTTCGTTTAAGTCAAAGCAAATCTGTTAAAAAAAAACCAAAATAATTTTTAATTATGTCTAAACCAATTCTTGGAATTATAGGTGGAGGTCAGTTAGGTAGTATGCTAGCT
>Ga0209816_1001151_pt1 | contig 19863 bp, 26 predicted proteins | sample CoawatmetaG01DNA_FD_187509 | JGI IMG/M metagenome (GOLD analysis project Ga0209816, IMG submission 187509) | Marine microbial communities from the West Antarctic Peninsula - Coastal water metaG017-DNA (SPAdes) (version 2) | ecosystem: Environmental > Aquatic > Marine > Coastal ... | reverse complement strand
TGGAAGTATATTTTCCGTTGGTTCGTCAGGGTAACTACAAGTTGTCGTATGCAACTAAGATTAAAAACGACGATGGTACTTTTAGAGAAGAATCAGTATTCCTTATGTTTGAGACTGAGGGAGCACGGGACAGTGCGGCTAAGGAAGTAAAGAACGATGCCCTTACCGTTGCTGACACAGTAGAATCTTACGAGGGTGATACCAAAGCATCTAGCTACAGAAGTCCTCCCGCCGGTTCTTTCGTTGCTGACGTGTTAGATGTTATCGCTGCTAGCGTACCCAAAGATAAGCGAGGGGAAGTACAGGAGCAAGTAATGCGACTGTTTATTGAGACACTACCCGAAACTTCTTTTGCTAAGTCTCTACAACGACGTAAGAACACGTTAGGTTACATACAAGACGCTCGCTTAGGTATGCAGACTAAAGGCTTTGATCTAGGTGCCCAGATAGAGAAGATGCGTTATGGCGGTGAGATACGTGCAGTTGAGAAGGCTATAGACCTGAAGCATGGAGAAGGCGCTCCCGAGGGTGTTAACAAAAATACGTTTAATCTGGTTAAAAGAGAGCTAGACAGGCGTGCTAAGTTTGCCCGTGAAGGAGCCACTAACAAAGGCCCAGAGCAGTACTACCAACGTGCTAACCAGACAGCCTTTATATACACCATTGGTTTTAACGCCTCGTCCGCACTTGTTAACTTGTCTCAAATACCCCTAGTGGTGCTGCCGTACCTTACAAGTAAATTTAATGCTAAAGATGCTTCTGTAGCCTTGGGTAGAGCAGGTAAGTTTGTAACTTCCTCTAAAATATCTATCGACGAATACTACGACATCAAAGAAGTTAGCACGACAGATGCGGATGGCGTGGTAAGTCGAAAGGACGTATACACTCTTAAAGCAGACCAAGAAAAGAAAATACGGGATACCTCTGCTACTAAAGCGGAAGCTGACGCGAAGATAAAATACTTCAACCGCATGATACCTTTGGTACAAAGGGCTAAGAACGGGGGTCAGATACATCACTCTACAATAGCTGATCAGTTAGGCGTGAACGATGCGGGACGACAAAAGAATAAGAACCCTGCGCTTAGGTTCCTAGATGGTACGTCTGCTTTGTCCGCTGTAATGTTCAACGCAGCAGAAAGATTTAACCGTCAAGTTACCCTAACGATGTCTTACGACCTTACTCTAAACAAGCTAGATGCTATGCACGAAGCTAAGGGTGATAAGAGGTTCTACAGTGCAGTGCAGGCCAAGTTCATAGACGTACCTAGTAGTTCTGAAGCGCGTATGGAATTAGCAGTAGCTGAAGCCGTGTACTTTGCACAGGAAACAAACGGTGGTTCTGTACTAGAAACTGCGGCAGGGTACTCACAGCAGGGTATCGGGCGTGTGGCTTTGATGTACAAGAGTTATGGCCTACAGATGTACTACACCATGATTAAGTCTGCCATACTAGCGGGAGACAATATGTTCGCTAAAGATGCTGAAGGAAAGGAACTACGTAACATGGCGCTTAAACAGGCTATAGGGGTTCACTTATCCGCATTGTTCTTTGCCGGTGTGCAAGGACTACCGTTATACGGTATGGTCAGCATGATATGGAACATGTTCTTAGACAACGAAGAGGATGATGCTCGCACCATAACACGTAAGTACCTAGGTGAAGGTTGGTACAAAGGGGGGTTAACTGCACTTACGGGTACAGATGTAGCCTCGCGTGTTAGCCTAAGTAACTTGTTGTTGCAGGAAAACAGGTTTAACAAAGACCCCTCTCTTGAAGAAAGCCTAGGATTCTACTTGGGTGGCCCTGCATTGAGTACAGGCACTAGACTCAAACGTGCCTATGATGACTTCAACTCAAGCGAGTACGGTAGCTTTGAGCGTGGTATGGAAAGCCTTATGCCCGCCGGTATTACTAATGCTTACCGTAGCACAGTTGGACGTTACGCAAGAGAAGGTGGTATACGGTCTAGGAGAAAAGACCCTATATATGATGACATGACTGTCGGTGATTTCGCGGCTCAGGCTCTAGGATTCCCCCCTGCGGAATACACTTACCGTCAAGAAGTATCTGGTAGGAACAAAGGCGTAGAGAAAGCAGTTACAGAGAAGCGTTCCATGCTAACCAAGAAGTTCTATGTAGCACAGCGCATGGGCGACCATGAGACTATGAGTGAAGTGTTAAAAGATATTAGTGACCATAACAACCGACACCCTACTGCGGCAATGACTCCTGAACAGATAAGCAAGTCAGTTAAATCGCACATGGCTACGTCAGCCAAGATGCACAACGGAGTTACGGTAAATCCTATAATGAAGTTCGCTATAGAGAGAAATAACAGGGAATACAACAAGGGCTACTAATAAAAACCCCCCTGTCGCCTCGGAAACGAGCAGGGGGGTAGAGAGGTAAAACCATAGTGAGTCATGGGAGTGGCCCACTACGTCCAATATAGTATCATATAGTCCGCCAGATACGAATACCTAATTTACCATTTTCTATGGCTATCTTTGTCTTTACTTGCCATTTCTTACGTTTAAACAGTGTTACGACCTGATCCTTAGCTTTCTGCGTGTTTAAACACGGTACGAAGAGGGACGCTCCAACGTGCATACCCTCCCAGTTAACTATAATACGTATCCCGTCGGGATGTAGGTCATCAACCATTAACACGTTATACCTTCACATCCGCCGCAGAACAGTCTATAGATATAACGTGAGTCAGGGGTAGGTAGGTAGTAGTACCTTTAGTCAACCGCACCTTAGTAGTTTTAGCCCCAGACTTATCTTTTAGTTCTTGGATAAATGCGGAGTAGTTTATCTGTTGCCTACCGCACCATGTTTTAAGTGGTTTAGGTATTAAGTAAGCTATCTTAGTATCAGTCTCGTAACGCCCTACTAACTTAATTCTAGGGTCTAGTTCTGGTATAACTAACGCATCTAGCCCGTTGTTCTGTGCCTTACGTAAGTCGTCAGTGCTTTTGATTTTAAGTATGCTACCCCAGTTCTCGTGGAAGTAGTCATTTAAAGTGTCTAGTGCAGAACAGTTCATACCGGCCACATTATCCTTATTCTCTCTCAATAGTTTAATTATGTACTTAAACAGCTTATTCGTGTCGTAGTCTACTAGCCCTAGCTTCTTAGCTATGAGTACGCCCGTAAGGGTAGAAGCCCCACCCGCTGACCAGAATCGGTTCTCTGCGGTAAGCTGTGCCGCCTTATCTATCTTGGCCCGTACCTTCTCCAGTAAATCCTTAACACTGTCTATGTTAGCTATAACGTACTGCATGTACACTTTACCTGCGTGCCCGTATATAGTTTCTGCATTGATTGCGTGTATGTCTGTTAAGTACTTAGTCTTACTTTGGTCGAACAACCTAACTGCTTTAGTCTCCATCATCCGTTGGGCTTCTGCTTTTGGCATAGCCTTGTACATACTGACTTTCTCGATAGCACTACAGTTGCCTGTAGTAACAGATAACAACTTCCAAGGCTTGCCTCTAGCGCGTTCGGTATTATTACCCCCACTAGTCATACGGTTCTTCTGCTTACCGCTAGATATCTGGTATATAAGCGACGATAAATCCTCACCTTTAAGTTCAGTAAGTTCGTCAATGTACAGGGGTAAGTTTTGGTATACCTCACTTCTGTTCATCCTAGAGTTCTGAGTATCATCTTCTCCCAGTACTAGAGCTTTAGGGCTACCCCATATAGACGCGGCTACGTTCATGGCGGTGGTCTTACCTACGCCACTCTCCTTACTATGTACGTGAAACCCTGCACAAGAAACGGGGGACAGGGCCATAAGGGGGGAACCAAACCCTGTGCCTACTATGTATTGATGCAGTTCAAACCCATCACGGTTGTAGAAGTTGGCCGTATCTATCCAACCCTGCAAAGTGCCTTTAGGTTCAAATGCGTGAAACAACCCCACTGTCGGGGTAGAGGGAGGATTGTCGCCAATACGATCAGCAAATACTTCTTCATTGCCTAATACAAAGGACTTAAAGTCATCTCCAGTCCACCCAAACTGCCTACGTGCTTCTGTTGCTACTCCCGTAGCCTGTAACTCGTTTACCCAAGTTGTCATGTAAGTCATAAGTTCATCCATTCGTGAGACGGCCACACCATGCATGGACATCTGTTTCCGTAATTCTTCTTTTGAAGTAACCGCTGTAAGGGGAATAGTAAACTCTCTAACCCCATCTTTAGGTAGGTGCAGTCTAACGACCACTGCTTCGCCCATCTCTACATCTGATATGCGTTTAACTATGTACAGGTCATTGTGGTACACCACCTTCTCATCTGGATCGCCTTCAGCATTGGTAGTACGCATATACACCCCACCATTGGTACCCCTAAAGAATGGCCTAGGGTACGGCGGAATCACATAGGTAGTAGTAATAGGTGAGTCAGGTAAGTCCATCTCAGGTACTTCTACTATGTTATCTTCTGCGGTAGCTTCTATCACGCTACTACCTAGCACTATAGGAGACTTTACCTTGCCCCAGTTCGGGCAGTCAGAACATACATCGGGGTTAAACTCGTCGAAAGACGTACACTTGTATGGGCCTTTGATTAGCTCCATCTTCTCTGCGGTAGCCTGCTCAGAGTAACCCTCGTGGTTCTTAGATATGTTGCGTGCCGCTGACTCAGAGTCAACACAGAACTTAGCTATAGATAGCCCCGCTCTCCACATAGGTTCACTGCAATTCTCTTGGTCTTGCCATATGGTGCGTAGTTGCTCACAGCCAGTACCGTTCATAGTCTTAACTATGATGTCTTTAAATTTGTTTTGCCTGTTACCGATCAGTGCGTTCATCACAGCATTGCTACCGGCAGGAGCCATTATCTTAGGAACTGGTATCAGTCCGCCTCCCAACAAGGTCGAGAACTTATCAAAGTCTACGTTGTCAGGGTAATCATCTGCTAAGAACTCAACAGCAGATGGGGGGTCAGTCTTATAGTTATGCGTGGTTGGTACTCGCAGTACCCTAGCGGCATCGGCAGTGACAGAGGGGTCAGCCAGTAGCCCGTGTTCAGCACATAACTTCTTTAGACGTTCTGCTACAGGTAGCCAGTCGTCCAACTCTATCGACTCCGAAAGGAACCAATACGCGTGTATGCCACGTCCAGAGTTAACTAGCTTGGGCTTCGGTAGTGATAATGTCTTACAGAACCCTTGTAGTGCCACAAGAGCTGTATCTTGATCTGGATAGTCTTTGGTAGCTCCGCAATCTAAATCGAGAAAGAAAGACTTCAAGTGATGCACGTTAGCTACTTTACGGGAGTTCGGTTCTTTGAACGTGCCTAGAGCGAAGTATGCGTCATACCCCTTGTTATCTAGGTCGCGTGCGGCATCGGCCATATCCCCCACGGAGGTGTAAAACTTCTGTATCCTCCGATCATCTTTTGTACGAAAAGAGAACAAGCAGTAATGCCCGTCTTCCCCCAATACCCTCCTTAAAAAATCTTCTGTTTTCATAAATAGTACCTAATTCCGAGAGGTACCATAGCAGGGGCGCTTACACGCCCTTTTCGGTAGTCATCCTAGCTATGGGTGTAGTTGTTACAGTGGGAGACTATTAGTCGTCCCAGTCGGCTACTATATCAGCCAGTGCATCGTCAGATGCTTTCGGTGCAGGAGCTTTCTTCTTAACTACTTTCTTTGGCTCCTCGACTTGCGCGGGTTCATCATCCCCAAACAGGTCGTCTGTTACTGCTTCCGTAGGGGCGGCAGGTGCGGCAGGTGCTACTACTTCAAAAGGATTCTCTTCTGCGGAGAACTGAAACCCACCTTCTACTGCGCCAAACGGGGATGCGGCTTCCATAGGTACGTACTTGATAACCTGTACGGCACGTAGTCTAAGGGATACACCCGCTTCACGCATGTTGTAGGGGGTAAAGGTTACTGCTACGTTAACAGTACTACCCGTGGTAAGCATGAAGTCGTCTGGTAGTTTAACGCCTTTACTATCGTACTGTACAGGCTTAAACGTAGCGTCTTTACCGTACGCCCCTTTCAAAGATGCTTTGTGCGTATAAGTACCATCTTCTTCTTTCTTGAAAGGCATATCAAACTTGTCAGGCCATCCCTTCTCTTTCTTGGCTTCGTATGCGGTAACCATTGATACAAAGAGAGCCTTAGCTTGGTCTTTAGTCATACGGAAACGAGTCTCGTACTTAGCACCTTCGTCAAACGCGTCACACGGAACCGTGCGGTTTTCTGCATTGTCGAACTTGTAAGTCTTATTGATACGAGGCCATAGGGCTTCTACGTCATTGATAAGGTATTGATTATTTGTAGCCATGTTATAAATCCTAATTAATTAGTTTGCATTTAACTCGAAACCTTCCACCACACTAAACGGAGACACAGGTTCACTTGTTGTGGGGATAGACATAGTGATCGCCCGAATAGTATCTTCGTGGTCAATCATGGCCGAAACCCTTGTAAGCGTGTCTTCATCTAAGCGGTCTACCGGCTTAAAGCAAAGTTTTGGTACCGCGCTATCCTCATCAAAGTAAATCTTGGTGATGATAGTAACTACAGGTGTATCATGTTTAGCGAGTAACCGAGCATAGTGTTGCATACCCTTATCCCCACTATTAGTACTGCCGAATATAGACGTGGCAGGTATCTGTAACTGATACACCTCTTCAGGTTTATCCTGAAATACAACTGCTAGTCGTTGTGAGAACCGACAAGCCCTACCCCCATAAGAACCTGAACCTCTTATATTTTGAGGACAATCCATACAACGCGCAGACTGCCGTTGCTCTTGAGGTACTTCTCTATCTGGTAACTGCGTGTCAGGTGACCAACACGTAGGTACCGCAACCCTATTGGGGTCATACGCATCGCCATAGTAAGCGCGAGATACTGGGGCGGCATTAACTATCACCACATCCATATAACCTAAATCCCTAGTAACTTCCTCACCGTCAGCTATAACGTGAAACTTACCACCACGTATACTGATTCGGCGTAGTCCGTTGCTACTCATCAGGCGTCATCATCCAAATCTAACTCTAGCTGTTCGTGCATAGAGATTTCAGTTAGATAGTCTTCTTCGGGTGTATGCGCACTGTTCAAAAGTGCCGCTTCAACTTCAGGTAACTTGAAACGATAGGTTGGCCCCACTTTAATATATGTATCGGTGGGAATCTTGTTATTACGTAACCATGCACGGACGGTAGATATAGATACCGAGAAGTGCTTCGCTACATTTTCAATAGGTACAAATGCTACTGACATTACTTCCTCCTTACTGAGACTACATACTCTGAGTCTACGTTAAGCCCTTTAGGTACGAGGGCGGGGTTTTCTTCTAGGAACTGCTTCATGTTCGTTTGGTTGAGTCGCTTATCAAGTAACTCAGGTGCCCCATGCTCTAATACAAACTCGTGCATGTTGCTCCAATCGCTAGTCCAATACCTAGTCTTAGCAGATCGGTAAAACAATCCTGCTGAAGTCTTCACACTATCGACGCCCTGATCTTTACAGTATCCAAGCAAGGCTTTCTTAACCTTGTCTAACTGTTCAGACAGCTTGCCGTCTTCTTCTTTAAATTCCGCAGAAAGTTCCGAACGCTTATCTTTTATCTTTAGATAAACCTTAGTCAACTGTTCAGCGGTAGTATTACTTTCACTCATTACACGCTCCTTTACTAACGGGACGTTCACTTTATTAGCTTATCGTTAGCTAGTCAAGTATTTCTTTGTAAAGATCAATCATCTTTGTGTGAATGTCTATTCTGTTATCTAGCAGTGCGTAAACACGTTTCTCTGCGTGCGACCCCTGTAGCTGCACGACGGTACATTTGTGATCTTGTCCTGATCTGTGTACACGAGCGTTTGCTTGAGCGTATGTCTCCAACGAACTTGTCGGTGCCCACCACACTACTGTGTTAGCCGCAGTCAATGTAACTCCGTGCGCGGCTGATTGAGGTTGTATAACCAACACACGAGGATCATCAGCTTCTTGGAACCGTTTAAATATCTCCGTACGTTTACCTGCACTAACATCCCCACGGATAACTTCTGTTGATATATTATCTTCTCGTAGATTGGCGGTAAGCATGTCTATAGTGTGCTTGAACGGTACAAACACTAATACTTTTTTACTCGACTCGTCTATTACTTCACGTAGTACCTTGTAGCGTGGGGATATATCGAACTCTACTGCGTCCCCCTTGTCGGTATACACTGCACCTGCGGATATTTGCAGTAACTTGTTCATACCGACCGCCGCGTTAACTGCTGTGACTTGTTCTCCTGCCGCCTCCATTACCATCTTGTTCTTCAGTTCTTTGTAGTACTTCAACTGCTGTCGGGTAAGCGGTACTTCTCTTTTGGTGTACACCATAGGTGGTAGGTCAAGGCACTCGTCTTTGGTAAACCGTATAGCCGGTTGCAGTATCCTATGCACGGTTGTCGTGGCATCTTCTTTCGGCACCCACTTAAAGTTTGTAACCTTTCTCATCACTTGGTCGCGGAACGAACCAAAGAATCTAGGCACGCCCTTGGGATTAACGAGTTTAGCTATGCCATACGCATCGGTAGGACTTTGCGCGGCGGGAGTACCTGTCATCATCCATAGCCATGTGCTTGGCCCGATTAACTTATTTAAGGTCTTCCATCGCTTTGTCTGAGGGTTCTTGTAGTGAGTAGCTTCATCCACAATGATAAGGTCAAACCCTCCGTTGGCTACTGCGTCCGCTACAATCTCTACCCCGTCATAATTTATTATCACGTACTCAGCATCGCCTTCTATTATCTTTGCGCGTTTAGCCTTAGCTCCATATGCCACGTCTACTTTACGGTGCATGGCAAAACTAAACAGGTCATTGCGCCATGCGGAATCCATGATAGATAGAGGGCATATAACTAACACTCGACGTATTACCCCCTGCTTCATAAGGTAGTCAGACGCCCATATAGCACTGGCTGTCTTGCCTGTACCCTGCTCGTTGAAACAAAAGCTCTTACGGTTTAACGTGAAAAAACTAGCAGTGATCTTCTGATGATCGAACGGTGTGTACTTGCCCGTCCATTCATACTTAGATTCTATTGGAGAGGGCGCGTTGATATTCATGTTACGCAACACCTGCGTTTCTTCTAACCCCCAGTTAACAAGTACTTGGCTGTTAGGTAGTTCCCTACTCTTTGGTATTACCGATGTAACCTTTGCGGGGTTACGTAGCGTAAGTAATAACGCCTTATTATCTACTATCTTCATTTATCGCTCCGATACGAAATAGCATGAAGTGGGTGTCCACGTCACGCGAAAAAATTTAGTAGCCCTGCTTCGTCCACGGATAGGGCTAAGTCCGCATTATGATTCTCATTAGGACTACTCGATTTTATGCCGCATATCTATTGGGGAGCAATAGCGCCGTAAGGAACGGCACGACATCATTTAAAGACGCATCAAGCACGCGTCAACCCATACCAATAGGGAGTTCTTTACTTAGGCTTTCTACTGCCTTTCTTTTTGTAGTTCCGACTACGATTAGTAGAGCTATCCTCTACTGTAACACCGTCTTTGTTGCTTCCGCCATTGACCAAGGCTTTCTTATGACTAACGTCTTTACCTTCACGCTTGTCAGCCTTACCGTTACCATTGGCATCTGCGCCTTCTTTGTCCATCTTACGTCTGGCGCGTTGCCGCTCCATTCTACGTTCAAACGTGTCACTGCCTACGGGGGCGTTGACCTGCTTATTTCTTTTCCTACGCATTAGTTTCTCCCATTGTGTACGCACTCTGTAACAATACAGTGCCTACGACATAACCCACTTTGGTGTGCATTCCACACGTTGTTTTCAAAGGCTTGCTCCATACGACCATAGTCTGACAGCCACTTCTTCCATAGCCTAGGCTCTTCCGGCTTGGAGTAGTCTTCCTTTATTAACTCACCACATACTACAAACAACAACCCACCCTTCACTTTCTCTAGGTCGGGGTACAGCTTAAACATACTCAATGCCATCAGTTCTAACTGGCCTTTGTCTGCGTACCTAGTATTTTTACTTGTCTTGTAGTCTACTACATAAGCTGTTTTAGTGCGCTTGTTTAGGATAACTAAATCCGCTATGCCTCGCCACCATACGTTGTCATCTCGAAACCCACACGGCTCAAGGTTCTCAGTAAGTCCCATCTCCAACTCGCACAGCTTTTCACCTTCCATGCCATTCAGTACATCAAGTACATCTTTACAGTAGTTGTACTCAGGGGGTAACGGCTTACCATCCCTAATGTATTCCTCTGCGGCTAGGTGTACGGCAGTGCCATATAGCATGGCTTCTGTCTCAGATTCCCTGTAATCCTTGGCAATCTTCAGGTGGTAAAACTTCTTAGGGCATTGTTCAAACGACTTGATTTTAGAGAACGACCACGGTGCAATACTCATTTTGGTTCCTTACTCTTTAGGGCGCGTGCGACTACTATCAACTCGGTTATTAACACTTGTAGCATTTCCCCGTCTAACATAATAGTGTCTTTATGCTCCGTAGTGCCTTCCACCTCACACTGCTCTATAAGTATTATTTCTTGCCCGTCTTTGGCCTCACCTACTACTATAGCCATGTAATTTCCGTCAGTTTCGGGGTACTCCCCATTAGGTAGGGGGTTAGATACTTCTTTCCCGTGCTTAAACTTGTTTATGTCTGTTACTCTACCCATAATAAATCATCCCCAATACAAGCATAATAGTTGAGATACTACACATAGTTATTATATACAGCTTACTAACTACAACGGGGTGACTTAAATAAGTTTTAAGGTTGGTCACCGCAGACGATAGGTTAAGTCCTAGCGACTCTCTGCGAGAGTTACTTATCGCTGTATCCGCAAACTTATGCGCTTCTTTCATAGCTTTTTCTATATCATTCATTCTGCCGCCTCCCCGTAAGATTTACCTGTATCCGACTCACATGTTATAGGCAAGCCCTCTGCCCATGTAGAAGTAGTGCTCATGCAATCTTCTATGTACTGTTTGGCCTGACTAAGTTCGGTCTCTGGTACACAACATACCACGGAATCGTGAACCGTCAAAGCTACCTTGTATTTCTTAGCTATTGCTAACATCTGATCACCAATGATACATCTCGCTACCGCTTGGCATATGTTCTCTGCTACCTTACCACCATATATTCTGGTGTATCCACGGCGCGTTCTGTACTTAAACTCTGGGCCACGTTCACCCTGCTCATACTGTAAGTCGTCATAGCGCATCTTCAAGCCAGAGGGTAGTAGTACCCAACCGTTACGCCCGTCTACCCCATACTTGATTATATCGTTGGGGCCAAAGCTACCTGAGTTACCACGCGACATCTCTATTAACATGTTCTGACATGCACGCCAGAAGTGGTTTATCTTCCAGTTGGCATCGCGGTAGATACTTACTACCCTACGTGCCTCCTCAACCTCCATGTGAGTTCCGAACGATTGTAATTGATCTGCAAATCTAACTGCGCCCATACCATAACCGCAACCTAGGATTGTAGTCTTACCAACAAAGCGTTGCTCCTTGGTAACATCTTCTTCAGGTATGTCGTATATCTTCGACGACATCTTTATGTAAACGTCTTCACCGTTCAGGAAAGCTAATACTAAATCATCCTGCCCTGCCAACCACGCTAGTACTCGGGCCTCAATCTGCGACGAGTCACAGTCAATCATCATGTAGCCTTCGGGGGCAAGCATACTGTTCTTTAACTTCTTACCATTAACACCACGGCTAGGTAGGTTTTGGATGTTGATCTTGTCATCGCCTCCCCACCTACCAGTGTGCGCCGCGTAGTATCTTACGGGTACCGGGAGAAGCCCGCGTTTAGCTATACCTATAAACCTCTCAGTACGTGATTCCTCTAACGTACTCTTAGTGCCTAGTCGAGAGGTTACCAGTGCTTGTACACGCGAGTCATGGTGGTTAGCTAACGCCTTAAACTGTTCGTCGTTCTTGGCAAACGCATAGGTCTGCTTACCCGTAGTAAGGCTAGTCTTCATAGGAGGTATAACACCTAGTCCTACAAGTAACTCAGCAAACTTAGGGTTGCTCATAAGTTCTTTCTTAGTCGCACCAGAGGACGTTATCAAGTCTTCTTTAATCTGCTTGGTGGTCTCTAAGTGTTGTTCCAACAGCCCTAGGTCTAGCTCCAGTATAGGCTCCACAAACATACGTAAGGTGCAGTCTATGATGCGTAGCTCCCCCTTCGGGAACCCCTTACCCATGATGTTAAACAATCTATATGTTAACTCAACATCATTGATGCAGTAGTCACCGTACCGGCTTAGTTCTTCTTCGGTGAAATCTCCACGGCGCTTCCCGATAGCGTCGAGTACTTCCGTTCCCTTCGCTCCAATATTGTACCTTTGAGCAAGCGCAGAGAGAGAGCCGCCAACTTCGATCCCATGTAGAGCACGGGCAATGCACAGAGTATCGGCAAGGAGGCGAGGATGAACATCAAACAGCCAACTAAGAATGGCACCATCAAACAAAGTGTTGTGGCAAAGGAGAATAGAATTTTCCCAGTCGAAAGTTTGTAAGTATTGTCTAAGTTCTTCATGTGTTCCACTAGCCCACTCCGTTCCATCATTATTTACTTTTAACCCTATACCTATCACCTCAAAACGAGGGTCACGGATATAGGATTCCATTGTCATCTTACGTAAGGAAAAGTCTTTGTCATAATACGTTTCCAGATCAACCGTTATCAGGTTCATTTGTGGACACCCTTACCGTATCCTAATTCCTTCCCATCTTTCGCGTATAGTTCTGCACCTGTATCCAATATCCACCCACTACCTGTAATTCCATACCGTATGCGAAATACTCGTCCGTATTGAGACAGTCCTATAACCTGCCCGTCACTTGGATCAATAACAATCTGTATAATCCGTTCGTCAATCTTCATTTTTAACTCCTTTGGGCGCAGGACGTACCTCACCTTTGGGCGTAGAACGTACCTTATCTTTCTTCTTATTAAAGATGTTGTCCCAGTTATCCGCAAATGTACCTGCCGTTGGACGTTGCTTGTCCCCCTTACCGCCGTGCGTCTGACCTCTACTCATAGTCTTCGCCCACTAACGCGATAAGACGTGCTAGGTACCACTCAGCTTTCTTTAAGTCCTCTAACGGCTTGTCCTTACGCTCGTACCTCCAAAGGTATTTCAGACAAGCACCTTTGCAGTAACCCTTGAATGCTTCGGGTGTCATAGACTCTTGTATACCCTCAATGCATTCGACCTTGCCGTAGGTATAGTGGCTTGGGCTGTTTACCATGTCTTCTTCCACACCATTTGCCCACGCCTCTAACCCTGTCTTTTCTATAACAGGTATTTCTCTCTGTAACCGTTCCCAATCTTCTTTACTAGCCATACTATCCTCCGAGGATTAGTTCAATGTCATTCATGTTGTCTTCGTTTACTACGCACGCAATTCCGTACGCTCCACTTATCTCTTTGAGATTCTTTTCCTGTAGTGCTGTTGGTGTGTTCTTACCCGCCTTACACTCTATCCCAAAGAACTTACCTTTGTAGCATCCAACTATGTCAGGTACTCCGCTCTTACCGTATCCCCCAGTAGCAGGGAAAAAGTAGTAACACCCTAACGTCTTTAGCTGTTCAACTATCTTCTTCTTTACCTTCCCTTCCGGTGTCATCGCCATCTGCTTTGCCTCCATTTGATACCAGTTCCTCGTGCCGCCTTGCCGCCCATGCACGCTCTTTGTCTCCTACTATCAGCGAGGCACCATAGGTCATTACACAGAAACCTACTACCAACACCACACCAAACAAACATGATAATATTTGACCTATCATAAACACCTCATTTCTCTACCCAAAAAGTATGTTCGTCAATACGCACACCGACACCTTCTACGTGTGTAGTTGGTGGGGTCGGGTCACATATCATAAGTACCGATAGCTTTTCTTCAAGCCATTGCGGTAGTCCTTTATCCAAATCATATATCCCCTCACATTCCGAGTCAACACAATTCATACCCAAACACGTTACCTCGATACTGTTAGTGTACCCCAGCGTAGAAACGCGGTAAGTGTTTGGCATACTAAGCGGATCGTCCCATATCGTGTTACTGCGTGACATAGAAGACGGCCTCACTATGACGATACCCGACTTGTGGTATGAATGCGTCCTCCTCACATATCGACAGGGTAGACAGTTTACCTAACACCCCCTCTGGTAAGGTGTCCTCGTAGTAAGTAGCCCACTTTAGAGTAGCGTTTCTGGCAAGCCCCCGAATATCTTCTATAGGACATACATCGAATGCTTGGTTACCTAATTTCTCATACACCCGCACGACACTTAAAGATAGGTTACGATCTTCTTCTGCCTGATCCTTTATAGCCTTACCCGCACGTAAGCCAGTTAGGTTGTTAGCTAGGGACTTGTCCATAAACTCATGCCCAGAATCCAACAGTAAGTACATCTCCTTTAGTATGGGGGCACATGCTTCCTCCATATTCTTATCCCAACTAGAACCAAACATATTACGCCATATATTTGAGTGCGCCTCAGATGAGGAACTCCGGTACCTATACGCGGCGTCCTTGTACTTGTCAATACTAACAAGAGCCACCTCTTCATGGGAGAACCTGCGCAGGTACTTCTTTGCATTCTTTAGCCCGACATGAGCTAGGGTACTAACTTTCGTACGAAACCCCTCAGAGTGGTTGTCGTACTTGTTGTTCTGTATGTCCCTACTGTGTACGACATACACTAACTTCTCTTTGGCATAGTCGAAGTCTACATCTATCCACCCCATAACGTACTCATCGTCAGCCATGTAAACGTGATACACCGAATGGTTAATATCGCTACTACTAGCGCGTACCTCACACCCCCTGAACGCTTTCTTTACCTCTTGTGCAAACCACTGCATCTCTTTGCGGTTAGTCGCATTGCCTATCAGGTTAGGCTCGGGGGAGGTAACAACCTTTAACACCTCTGCAACAGTGTGTATTTGACATTTGCCGTGTATGTCATACATATAAGTAGCCATGCTATTTCACCTCTCTGTATTCTTCAAATGAGTCATTGAACTCACCCATATCGTTAACCCACGCGTTAAACTTGGTGCGGAACTTCTTAGGGTCACTTGTTAGGCTGACGTTAGTAGTTGGGTTTGTGTGTCCCCAGTACCTGTTACCTGTACTCTCCGCCAAACGAGTTAGGAACGCGTGTAACATAACCGTGCGGTTCTCATGCTGTGTATCGTTAAGTAACTCTAAGAAAGGACTACCCCTCATATAACCAGATTTAGCAAGAGCGTTGCTGTTGGACTTCCAGTCCATGGTACCTTCGAGTATCGGGGCCATAGTCCATGCCCAGTGTAGGTACTCGTCAATAGATTCCTTGTACGGTGCCTTACGCTCTTTGTTAACACGTACTCGTGTGACAGGTAACGGGTGCGGTTCGCTGGTAAGCGTCCACTCCAAGGCATTGTGTCGGTAATCATGGTATTCTTTAGGCCGACTTGCGGTAAACACTACGGCCTTATTAGGGTCTTTGGGTAGGAAGTAGCGTTTGTCATCATACCGTATGTACTGCTTGCCTCCGTCCACTATGAATAACATGTTAATCGTCATACACCGCGCAAGGAAAAGGTACCTGCCAGTGTGTGCGTAGTCACCGCCCCCGTTGCGGTACTCTACTGTGTCAGTGTTATCGGCATTGCGAGTCCAGACCACTGCGGCATTAGTGATGTCAGCGTGTTCCCCGCAATCTGATAACATGTAACAGTGCGGTGATACCTTGATGATACATTCCCACTTACGTCTGCGGTCACCCATAGGCACTATGTTACTACCCCTGATAGGTTTGGTGTTGTTGTACGCATGTTCCACGTACGCGAAATTGTGTAGATTAAAGTTGTATACAGCCATGATATTACTCCGAGTTGTTGTGTCTACATATGTAGACAGTTAGTTTGTATTACCCCTGTTGTATGCGTTGCCACGCACGTTGCACTGTCCCCACATCATTGCGGTCATAGTCACTGTCCACTGGCGTATCCCTAACGTGATCGTAATAGAACTCCAGTGCCTCCTCTACAGTATCTATAGCCTCTGACCAATCCATCTTGTGTTCCTCTTGCGTTGCGAACTCCGATGGGTCTAGGTCAGGGGATTCAAACTTTCCGTTCTTTTTCCCAGTCCCTGCAAACGATTTATTACTCATTTCACTATCCTCTTATTTAGCCACTCACCTGAGAACTTCTCAGTAGGTGTTGTGAATGCAGACTTAACTGTGTCCGCTGTTTTCTTGGGACTACGCGATGCATATTTTCCATCGTTACCATATTTCTGGTTGATAGGACGCAGGTGCGATGTATGCACCTCATAAACATTTTGCAGTCTAGTTGCCATAGTACTCGCGGATATACCCGATACCCTTGCGTAGTCACCAGACGTATAGAAGTATCCTGTAACAAGTTCAGGGTGTTCCCCTCTAAAGGGTATTAGCTTTGCCATTAGCAGACTCCTCTTAACACGCAGTCGCTGTATGCCATGTTGTTTACAAACAAATATAGTGCCGTCAATGTTAGAGATAGCACCAAGTACTTAACGTCTTTGCGTATATACATTACATATCCCTCGACTTGATGTGTACTGCCTTACCCTCGTCGGGCACTGCGCTTTTGTTATCCAGTATCGCCCAGAGGACGGGGCAAGTCCAACTCCCCCAACCGCTGTACAAGTAGCCATCAGTCAGAACGATACATGCTTGTGGCCTGATACCCTCGTCGGCCATGTACTGCGTGACACAATTGACATCAGTGCCGCCACCACCCATAGGTTTGGTAGATGTAACCAGACTGTCTAGCTCGTGCATGTCGTATGCCTCGTCACCCACAACACTGCTACCCCAATACAACAGACGTATCTTGTCAGGTTTTACTGTGTCGCATACACCCTTGACCTCGGATAGAAACGTGGTCAGTTCCCCCTGACCAATAGAACCTGACGTGTCAATGGCAATCACTAGCTCGCCAACTTGCTCACTGATACCAGATGGCATGATGATGCCCTGACTCATTAGCCTACGGTTGGGCCGTGCGTATGTAGAGTAGTCGTTACCTGCACACGTTGTCTGTATAAACTCACGTAGTACCTCACGCCAATCGACCTGTGGCTGTAGTAACTCGTCGAGATCGCGGTTGCCAGTACCACCCATCTTACCTGCGGCCATAGCACCCTGACGTATTGCCTCGTCAATGTCCCGCGCCAACTCACGTTGCTCCTCCTCGGATAGTTCCTGCGCACCATCCCAGTCATGCTCATCGAATCCACTTCCCTGACCTACTGCGGTGTTTTGTGAGCCTGTGGTAGCGCCTCCACTCTGTTCACCCTCACCCTCTGACTCGTTATCCTGTGAGGCATTACCACTACCCTGCCCGGGGGGCTGTTCTTCTTGCTCCTTGCGTAGAATGTTGAACACTTGCGCGGAGTCCATGCCACGGAACCGTTCATCTAACAGCCCCTCATACTTGCCAGTTGGCATTGTGGCAAACCCATCGCCCTTGTTGTCATCGACGATCTTGATGTTGATAACGTAGTCACACGCGCAGTTAGCTAGGTGTGGGTCAATGTCATACATCCACCGCCATGTAGTGAGGTGACGGTATAGCTTGTGTCCCTCGTCCTCGTGCAGTACCACGAACCGTAGTTCTGAATCTATGAGCGCGTCTACCATCTCACGCCCGTACTTCACATCACGCCCGTTGGTACAGGCTGTCGGTATGTCATCCTCGACCGTCTTCTCACCGATCATCAATACACCTGCTAGTGCTGTGTATCTGGGGTGCCCCATGATGGCCACGACTGCCTTGGACAGTCGCTCCTCTGCTGTAAGCTGTTTACCTATAGTTAACATTGTCTACCCCCTATGCTTTGTCTGCGGCGAACATGTAGTTATTCTGCATAGCCCACTCGGTGAACTTCTTGCTCTGCATAACTACGTTACGGTGTGCGTAGGTATTACTGCGGCACCCATTAGCGAATAGACCTTGCGCTTCCTTGTCTAGTCGTTGCATGTATGTCACCCACGAATCTACCCAGTCACGGTTCATCGCACCTAGTGCGCGGTACACTGTCATACATATAGCTGATGCTGACTCGGGTACCTTGGCGTTGAGCGGATCGTCCTTGATAGACTGTAGGCTAGGTAGTTGGTCGGCTAACTTCACGAACGCCATCATGTCCATAGCTCCACGGTCACCGATAGTACCCATGAGTAAAGCTGTTAGGCTGTGATCGTCATACATATCGCGTAGCTTGAGCACGTCACTAGCGGCCTCCAATGATCTTGGGGTGATAAACGCGGCACGTTGCGCCTTGGGGTGATAGATGTACGGGTTGTCATCGGGATTCTTCACATCCTCGAAGCCTTGTAGTACCTGCGGGAACTCACGTACGAAACCTAGCACACTGTGATCGACCTCGTTGTTGATACCCCAGTCGATAAACTCGTCACTGGTAGACTTGCGTGCTGTGACTACGGTGATACGGTTGCGGGTATGTGGGGGTAACAGATCGCCCACACCCTCTGCGCTTAGGTTGGTAGTAGCGAACACAATGCTACCTTCTGGTAACTTCTTTGTGCCTACCTTGTGCTCTAACATAGTAATGTTGAGGGCGTTCTTCACTGCGGGGTTAGCCTTACCTAACTCATCAATGTTAATAAGCAGTGGCTTGCCTAGGTGTATACCGAACTCCTCGTTGGGTAGGTATGTGACGTAACCCTCCTCGGTGTTGAGTGATGGTATGCTGATGTCACCCAAGTCCTTGGTGGTACAGTCGAAGTAACAAGGTGTGTGGTTGGGGAATCTCTCTGCTAACGTCTTTAACAGTGATGACTTACCGTTACCCATGTGACCCTGTACGAGTATGGTGCGTTTGTGTCCAACAGTAGCGATAGCGTTGGCGATTTGGTCTAGCGATAGCGCGTACATATTTTGTGTATTCATAATTTTTACTTAGTCTCTTAGTTAGTGTCTACATATGTAGACAGTTTAGTTGGTTAGTGTCTCGACAATGCGACCATCAACGGCCACGATTTTGTAATACGATACGCGGTGTGTGCGTAGCGTGCGTAGGCTCTTGTAGTGCTTGGTGCGCTTGTAGTTGCGCACTCGTAACACCGTCTGCCCATCTAGGTTGCCCAGTACCTGACGGTCGTTTGAATCATAGGCTTCAACGTAATACATCTTACATCCCCAATGATGGTAGTGACTTGATGACATCGTCCACTGCCCGTTTAGTTTCGGCACGGAATGACTCGTTGTTACGTAACCCATCGGGAGTGACCCCGCGTAGCGCATCCTCTAGCTTGAGTGCCATCGCTGACATCTGGCTGTCACCTGATACGTTACACACGTTAAGCAGTTCTACCATGTCTAGCACGTTGTCCACTAGCGTATCGCGGAACACTTTCTTCTTGTCGCACCCGCCATAGTCCAGTCGCTCGGACATATTAGACAGAGCCTTGTACGTACGATCCCAGACATCCTGCATGGCTGACCCCAACTGCTTACTATAGTAGTCGCTATAGTGTGACTCCAAAACGTCACGTTGCTCGTTGCCCACGTCCACACGAAAATCACCTGCCTCGGGTAGCGGTATGTATGAGATGCTGAACGCAAACTTACTGCGTATAGACTCCTCGGTCGGGTAGTCCTCGACACGAAACAAACTACCGATACGTGCCTGCGCCCTGCTTACTTCCCAAGTGTAGTTGCTACAAAACGTATCGACCATACCTGTAAACTCGTTCTGTAGGTCGGTCATCTGTTGGTGGTACTTGAAGTACTGCGCGGTAGGTAGCAGTCGCATACCCA
>Ga0209816_1001144_pt1 | contig 19913 bp, 17 predicted proteins | sample CoawatmetaG01DNA_FD_187509 | JGI IMG/M metagenome (GOLD analysis project Ga0209816, IMG submission 187509) | Marine microbial communities from the West Antarctic Peninsula - Coastal water metaG017-DNA (SPAdes) (version 2) | ecosystem: Environmental > Aquatic > Marine > Coastal ... | reverse complement strand
GTACATGGAATCCCTACCAGATGCGATAGATTTTTTTGTTTCAGAATTTGATTCGAGTGAGTTATTTGTTCTTGATACAATTACTGATAAGTTAACCAATCAAGTGAGTAAACAGGAAGCAATGGAAGTCGGCTTTATCACAGGCCCAGAAACGGGTTTTTCAGACTCTGAAAGACTTGCCATGGACAAGCATAACTTTAAGAGACTTATCTTGAGTCACTATGTGCTGCGCGCAGAGACAGCACCGTTGGCTTCGCTGGCGAAGCTGCATGACTTGTTTGGAGAATTTGCTTGAACAACACATCCTCACTTTTTATTACTGATCCTTTCCATAACCTGAATCCAGAAAAAGATACAACCATTTTATGGATGCAAGAAATAGCCGCTATGGGTGGAGAGGTTTTGCAATGTGAGATACAAGATCTTTTTTACTCTGATGGCTTGGTTCAAGCAAAAATTGGTAGGGTGATTAATCCCTTGGATCAACCCTTGGTTATTGAGCTCTTAAAAACTACCAGGGTACTAAAAAGCATTGATTATGTGTACATGCGAAAAGATCCACCGGTTGATAATAATTATATGAATGCACTACATCTTCTTTCTCAAGCAGAAACAGAAGGTGCTAACATCATGAATCGGCCATCTGCTTTGCAAAAGTTCAATGAAAAAATTTTGGCACTGCGGTTTTCTCAGTGGATGCCTGACACCCAGGTCATTTCTACTGAAGAGGACTTTAAGGGTTTCAAAAAAAAGCACTCGTCAATTATCTTAAAGCCCCTTGATGGAATGGGTGGAGAATCTATTTATAAATTTGAAGAGCTAGATGCTCAGGCTCTCTCAATCTTTAAAGCTCTCACCAACAATCACCTCACCATGGTAATGGTGCAGAATTTTGTTCCGGAAATATACGAAGGAGATTATCGAATTTTAATCATTCACGGTAAGCCATTTCCAATTGCACTTGCTCGAATACCTCAAGGAGATAGCTTTAAGGGTAATCTTGCAGCAGGAGGAAAGGGAGTGGCGCGAGAGCTCAATGTGCAGCAAAGAGAAGTGGCCGATGAGGTAGGAGCGTTTTTGTTAAAAGAGGGAGTTTCATTTGCAGGGATTGATATGATTGGTAATTACCTCACTGAAATTAATATTACCAGCCCCACAGGCGCAAGACAGATCCTAAATCAAACTCAACAAAATCCCATGCAAGAATTCTTGCAAGCCTTGAAGTAATGCAGCCCCTGATCTACAAGCAACGAGCAAAGCGCTGGGACTTTAAAAGATCAATGCTTGCGTCATTAACTTTTCATGCTTTTGTTCTCTTTGGGGTGAGTTTTGTTGCTATTCAACAACCTTGGAATTTGGATGAAGCGGCAATCGTGAATATTAAATTTGCAAATTCAGCATTTGATATGAATGGTCAATCGATCGAGAGTCAGAGTAATCCAGAAGAGCGACTCGCAAAAGAATCAGTCGGCGTGCAAGAGGCTGATTCTAGTTTGGATTCTCAATTTAGCCTTAGGCGTCTTGAGTCTAACTCAACATTGGAAAGCTTTGAAGCCGCCTATTTAAATGCCTGGCAAAGAAAAGTTGAAACTACCGGCTATTATGAGATCTTGAATGCTGGCATTGCAAAAGGAAATTTTAAAGTTCAAATTAGTTCAGTGATTGATAGTTTTGGAAATTTAATTTCTGCTGATATTTTGCAGTCTTCTGGTAATAAGCAACTAGATGCTTTCGCATTAAAAATTTTAAAGCAATCTTCGCCTTTTCAAGCCTTTCCGAAAGATATGATGTCCCAATACGAGAGATTAGAAATCATCAGAGACTGGAACTTCAATAATTCTTGATATGCAAATTTTGGCATTTGATTTTGGGACACAATACATAGGCATTGCCGTAGGCCAAACCATCACGGGTACGTCATCGCCTCTTGTAATCCTGAATGTCAAAGAGGAGAGCAAAAATCTCTGGAAGACCATTGAGAATTTACTGTCAGAGTGGAAGCCTGAGATAGTTTTAGTTGGAAAGCCATTGAACATGGATGGAACGGATAGCCATTTCATGAAAGAGGTGGATAAGTTTGTGAAAAAACTCTCTAGGATTTCGAAGGCCCCTTGTGAATTGGTTGATGAGAGATTAACCTCGTTCGAAGCCAAGCAATTGGTCTCAGGCAAAGACAAGTTGAATCGCCTAGATGATTTGGCTGCAAAGATATTTTTAGATAATTGGATGGAGAATAATGTCAATCCCAGCTAGCTTTATCGATCAACTCATCGATCAGTCTGATATTGTTGAGGTAGTTGGTCGTCGCTTGTCCCTTAATAAAAAGGGATCTAATTTTTGGTGTCTGTGCCCATTCCATGATGATTCAAACCCCTCCATGGCTGTTAATCAAGACAAGCAATTCTTTTATTGCTTTGTCTGTCAGGAATCTGGCAATGCTATTCATTTTTTAAGAAAATATGAGAATTTAGAATTTGTGGATGCCGTTGAAACTCTTGCAAGCTCTCTGGGTTTGCAGGTTCCAAATGATTCTAAAAACTCTAACAAACCTCAGACCAGCATCTTAGTAGCCAAAGCAGTCGAATTTTACAAAAGCAACCTGAATGAAAAAGTTGCTCCCAAGGCAATTCAATACCTTAAGGACAGAAAGATTTCTGGTAAAACTGCGCAAAAATTTAATATTGGATACGCAGAAGATAAATGGGATGCGCTATCAAAGCATTTTGATCCAAGCATACCCCCCGAAGAGTTGGATGCGTCTGGACTCTTTAGCAATAAAGATAATCGCTTCTATGATCGCTTTAGAGGAAGAATTATTTTTCCAATCCGAAATATTAAAGGTGAATTTATTGCCATGGGTGGACGAATTATAGATGAGGGCGAGCCCAAGTATCTCAATTCTCCAGAAACCACATTTTTTAATAAATCAAATGAACTTTTTGGCTTGTATGAAGTTAAGGATGCAAGTAAAACGATCCCATCACTGATCGTTGTAGAGGGTTATATGGATGTAATTGGGCTTTATGAGCACGGGATTACCAATGCTGTTGCAACTCTTGGAACTGCTGTCACGCCGAGTCATGTTGCAAAAATTATGCGCTACACCAACAAGATTTATTTTGCTTTTGATGGAGATCTGGCTGGCGGCAAGGCTGCATGGAAAGCCGTTGAGAATACTTTCCCAATTATTCGTGAGGACATGAATATTCACTTTCTATTTTTTGAGGATAACCATGATCCTGATTCTTTTATCAGTGAATTTGGGCTACAAGCTTTCCAAAAATTACTTGATGAAGCGGTTTCACTCTCTGAATATTTCTTATCCAAAGTAAAAAAATTCAATCTTGAAACTCTAGAAGGTCGATCTCAGGCAGCCGCATTTGCAATACCAGTGTTTCAAAAAATTAATAATGCGGTGATTAAAGAAGTTTATTCTAATGAGCTGTCTAAGCTATGCGGCATGGATATCAAAACCATGAAGATTGAAAAACGAGCTCCTAATCAACCATGGAAGGATGAAGCAGGTGCAGGAGCTCAAGCAAAGAATTCAGTGAGAGTGAAAGCCATGGTCAATATATTTAGCGCATTGCTCACCCATCCTCGCATTGCAGAGCAAAGTATTTTTGAGGGCCTGCTTCCAGATCCCAAGTTTGGGTTTCTATTTTCCATTCTCGAGCTTTACAAAGCAGATCCACACATCAAGCCTTCTAGGGTTATTGAGAGTTTGGATCAAGATCAAATTAAAGCTTATTTTGCTGAGGCAGTTATTGCAGAATTGGAATTATCTGAAGAAAATGCCATTACTTTGGTTAAAGATTGCGTAAGAGTTTTATTAAAAAATCAAAAAGATAGAGAGCAAATTCTTAAAGACAAGTATAATGTCAGCTCGATTGCGTCAGACGAGAGAAGGGAGTTACAACAAATCATCCTTAAAAAAGAAGAAATGTCTGATGAAGATCAGCTTTGGCTACAAAAATTAAGTTCCAAGCAAGATTGAAAAATTGAAAAGTGCCTTCACATAGATTGAACAAACGAATAGAGGATATGCGTGGATAAGATACAAAAACAAGGTTCTAGAATTGCAGAGTTGATTGAGAAAGGTCGCGAACAAGGCTATCTCACTTACGCTGAAGTGAATGATCATCTGCCGGAGGATATCTCCGATCCAGATCAAGTGGATGAAATTATTGGCATGATCAACGATCTGGGTCTTCAGGTCCATGAAACAGCCCCAGATGCTGACACTCTGATGATGGCAGAGGATTCCGATGACAAAGACGATATCGCTTTAGAGCAAGCTGCTGCAGCTTTAGCAGCTGTTGAAAACGAGACGGGCAGAACGACTGACCCTGTTCGTATGTACATGAGAGAAATGGGCACAGTCGATCTTTTGACTAGAGAAGGTGAGATTGAGATTGCCAAGAGAATTGAAGAAGGTATGCGTGATTTGCTTGATGCCAGCGTTCATTATCCAGGCGTTGTGGAGCATGTGATTGACTTTTATGAACTGGTCAAAGCTGAAGATAAGAAACTGAGTGAGCTATTAACTGGATTTTTAGAAGAAATGGAAGAAGTTCCATCAGCAGGACCTGGAAGTGAAAAAGCAAAGCAATTAGAAGAAAGTGACGAAGAAGTGGATACGGGCCCTGACTTGGTAGAAGTGCAAAGACGCCTGACCAACCTCAAACGTCAATTTAATAAAACACAAAAAACTTTAGAATCCAAAGGTCGTCATTCTAAAGAAGCAAAAGCAGACTTTGCTAAATTGGGCATGATTTTTAAATTTCTGAAATTCTCTCCTAAAATGTTTGAAGACTTAGCGTTTGTTGCCAGAAGCGATCTTGCAGAAATTCGCTTGCATGAAAAAAGAATTATGTTTTTGTGTGTTAAATCAGCAAAGGTTCCTAGAAAGGATTTTCTTGCTTTATATCCAGATAATGCAACCAAGATCAAGTGGATCGATTCTTTGATTGGAAATAAGAAGTATTCAAAAAAAGCTCTTGAGCACGTTAAGACTGATGTTGTGATTGCACAAAAATCTATGAAAGCTATTGAAGCAAGAGCTGCAATGACAGTCAAAGACATTAAAGAGATCAACCGCGCCATGTCGATGGGCGCCACCAAGATGCGAAGGGCCAAAAAGGATATGGTTGAAGCTAATTTACGATTGGTAATTTCTATTGCAAAAAAATACACCAATCGAGGTCTCCAGTTTTTAGATTTAATTCAAGAAGGAAACATTGGCTTAATGAAAGCGGTAGATAAGTTTGAATATCGACGCGGTTATAAATTTTCAACCTATGCTACCTGGTGGATCAGACAGGCGATTACTCGCTCCATCGCAGATCAGGCAAGAACCATTCGTATTCCAGTTCACATGATTGAGACCATCAACAAGTTAAATCGAGTGTCTCGTCAGATGATGCAGGACATGGGAAGAGAGCCAACTCCCGAAGAGTTGAGCATAGAGCTCGACATGCCAGAAGACAAAGTTCGAAAAGTTCTCAAGATTGCCAAAGAGCCAATCTCTATGGAGACTCCTATTGGGGACGATGAAGATTCAAACCTAGGTGATTTTATTGAAGATACGGTCATTCACTCTCCAATCCAAAATGCCACAGAGGATAGCTTAAATTTTGCTACAGACGATGTTCTCTCTTCGTTGACTGCAAGAGAAGCAAAGGTCTTAAGAATGCGCTTTGGTATTGGCATGAATACCGACCATACTTTGGAAGAAGTTGGAAAGCAGTTTGATGTAACTAGAGAAAGAATTCGTCAGATTGAAGCCAAGGCTTTAAGAAAATTAAGACATCCATCAAGATCAAGTCATCTAAAGAGCTTTTTAGACGACTAATTTTTTGCGCCTGTAGCTCAGTTGGTTAGAGCAGAGGACTCATAATCCTTTGGTCCGGGGTTCGAGTCCCTGCGGGCGCACCATCATTTACCTTGTTTCTCCTAAGCTGGCATATGCATTTAACGTTTGATATGGATGCATATTCTTGTAAATCTTCGTACAATAAATAAGTAAATTAAAAAAACATTAGATACATGAAATTAATACTTGGGCTATTTGGGTTAGAAAATTTTTACGGTGGTGATGTTAAGTCCTACATTGAAATTGCACAGATGGCAGAGGAGCTAGGCTTTGATTCAGTGAGTGTGACAGATCACGTAGTGATGGGAAAAAACCTTCATAAGTACCCTTTTGGTACCTTTCCGATGCCTTCGGAAGCCACATGGTATGAGCCTTTAACTCTTCTAACCATGATTGCCTCAAATACTACCTCTATCAATCTCGCAACTGCGATCTTAATTGCACCATTAAGAAGTCCAGCTCTCTTAGCGAAGACCGCAGCAAGTCTTGATGCTATCTCAGAAGGAAGGCTAGAGCTTGGAGTCGGGCTAGGCTGGCAGCAAGAAGAATACGAGGCATCTGGCATAGCTTTTGACAAACGAGCAAAGATTTTTTGGGAAACCTTAGATATTTGTAAATCTCTGTGGACGGGTGGTCCGGTCTCGCACAAAGGAGAGATGTTCGAGTTCAATGATATCTGGTGTCAACCACAGCCTGCGCAAGGCAGTGACATTCCTTTGTTATTTGGTGTGAAAATGACAGAATCTAATGCTCAAAAAATTGCAAAAGTTGGTCATGGATGGATCCCTATCAAGACCAGCAGAGATTTTATCTCAGAGGGCAGGGAAGCATTAGATAAAGCGTTTAAGGATGAGGGTAGAGACGATAAACCAAGAATTAGAGGTCAGCTACCAACCTGCGTGGATGCCAATGGAGTTCCAAGCTTGGAACTCACATTAAATGAATTAGAGAAATCAATGGCAGCTGGTCTGGACGAAGTAGAGATTTTTCCTATCAACTTTGCACAGTCTCCAGATCACTTAAAAGAAATCCTAGAACGTATTGCGGAGCTTAAAAAATAATGGACTCAAATACACTGCCTACTCAAATTATTTATCAATATGCATCTTTGATAGATGCAAAGCGTTTCTCTGATCTCCATCTCATTATGTGGGATGATTTTTCCCTGACAGGGTCCTATGAATTAACAGGCCTCGATGTCTTTACTGGTGCTGTTGAACAAAATCTCGGTCAATACAAAAAGACAATGCATTTTATTGGAAACGTGGAAGGTGAATGGAGTGGCGACACTTACATCGGCAATACATATTGCATTGCGAGCCATATTTTTGAAGAGGATAGTCAACTCAAGAAGCTGGATATGGGAATTATCTACAATGACACCATTGAGTCTCGAGGCGGCAAGGCAAAGTTTCTAAACAGACACTTTAATTTGCAGTGGCAAAAAACTGATCACATCGATTCATAGTAAATTTGTAATACTTTTTAGTTAAAATGCTTATTCAATGCATTTTTAAATAAGGTTAGTAACAATTCAGCACCCTTCATTCCTGGATACGTTGGTCGCATAATTAGAGCAATCTCCCTGTGTGGTCCTGGTTCATTTAAATGCGATTTTAGTAACCCTTTATTAGAGCTGAGCAACTGTGTGAGGGCCATGTGGGGTACTAATGTGCTGCCCATATTGCCTTGAACAAGCTGAACCAAAGTGACTAAGCTCGAAGCTTTTACAATATGCTTGGACTCATAAGAAATGTTGCATGCATCAAGAATGTGATCTTTTAAGCAGTGCCCATCTTCCAATAACATTAACTCAGAATGCTCTAGCTGAGATGCTCTGATCTCTTGCTTACCAGCGTGCTTATTTTCATGATGAGCAATCCAAAAAAAGTCTTCTTCCCAGAATCTTAATGCAATCAAGCCATCAAGGTCATAAGGCAAAGCCAGAATAGCCATATCCAATTCCCCGCTCTTAACTTTTTCTACAATCAAGTTTGACTGACCTTCCTCTATTTTTAAGGTTAGGGCTGGAAAGCTTTTTTTGATTGGTGGTAAGACAATGGGCAAGAGGTAAGGGCTGATGGTTGGAATAATCCCAATTGAGATAAGGTTGCTAAGAGGCTCAGATTGATTTTCTGCCAACTTTTGAATATCACACACTTGCAGTTGTATTGATTGTGCTTTTTCCAGCAGCTCAGCTCCTAGGTTGGTAACAAAAACTTTTTTGTTATCTCTTTCAAAGACCGGGAACCCTAAAGATTTTTCCATTTCTGTAATTGCATTGCTTAGAGTAGACGGAGAGACAAAGCAGGCTTCAGCAGCCTTTTTAAAATGTAGTGTTTTAGAGACGGCCAAAGCATAATCTATTTGCTTTAATGTGATCATCTGTTCTCCTTTTATAATCGATAAAATCGAATATAACATTCAGATTATATGTATTTACCAATACATATATTAACGATAAACTAATAAAATAAATAGCATTTTTAAATGCAAGTTATACCACTTCATATTTATCTTTAGGAGTTAAATTATTATGAATAACGATACTGAGGGCAAATGTCCTGTAATGCACGGGAGCCTAGCAAGCAATAGTTCTACCGGCACATCAAATAAAGACTGGTGGCCCAATCAATTAAATCTAAGTATCTTGCATCAGCATGATCATAAAAGTGATCCTATGGATGAGGGTTTTGATTATGGTGAAGAGTTCAAGAAACTTGATTTTCAAGCCTTAAAAAAAGATCTCAATGATGTGATGACTGACTCACAAGATTGGTGGCCTGCAGATTACGGTCATTATGGACCATTCTTTATTCGCATGACTTGGCATGCAGCAGGAACATATAGAACAGGCGATGGCAGAGGGGGTGGAGGAACTGGTGCACAGCGCTTTGCTCCTCTAAACAGCTGGCCAGATAATGGAAATTTAGATAAAGCTAGAAGGTTGCTTTGGCCAATCAAACAAAAATACGGAAAACAAATCAGCTGGGCTGATCTTTTAATTTTAGCCGGTAACGTTGCCATTGAATCTATGGGCGGAAAAACATTTGGTTTTGGAGGAGGTCGAGCAGATATCTGGGCGCCTGAAGAGGACATTAATTGGGGTGCAGAAAAAGAATGGCTGACCAATGAGAGATACACAGGTGAAAGAGATCTAGCTAACCCTCTTGGGGCAGTACAGATGGGTTTAATTTATGTGAATCCTCAAGGTCCTGATGGAGATCCAGATCCACTTGCCAGTGCTGTAGATATTCGTGAAACATTTGGTCGCATGGCAATGAATGACGAAGAAACCGTTGCTCTAGTTGCTGGAGGCCATACTTTTGGTAAAGGCCATGGAGCAGGACCTGATAGCAATGTCGGTACTGAGCCAGAAGGCGCAGGGATGGAAGAAATGGGCTTTGGATGGATGAGTTCTTATGCTTCAGGAAAAGGCAGTGATACCATTACCAGTGGTTTTGAAGGCGCTTGGACTGCAAATCCTACTCAATGGGATAATGGATACTTTGATCTCTTGTTTGGTTATGAGTGGAAGCAGGTTACCACTCCTGCTGGAGCCATTGTTTGGCACGCAATTGATCCAAAAGAAGAGGATCTTGCCCCTGATGCACAAGATGCATCTGTCAAAGTCCCAACCATGATGACAACTGCAGATATGGCTCTTCGTGAGGATCCAATCTACAACAAGATATCCAAACGTTTTCATGAGAATCCAGAAGAATTGGCCGATGCTTTCGCGCGAGCTTGGTTCAAATTACTTCACAGAGACATGGGCCCTATAGGAAAATACCTTGGACCAGAAGTTCCTGCAGAGGAGTTAATTTGGCAAGATCCTGTTCCTGCTGGTAATGCTGACTATGACGTTCATTCTGTTAAATCTAAAATTGCTGAGAGCGGTCTAACTATCCAAGAGATGGTTGAGACAGCATGGGCCAGTGCCTCTACTTTTAGGGGTTCAGATATGAGAGGCGGTGCAAACGGTGCAAGAATTCGTTTAGCTCCACAAAAAGATTGGGAAGCCAATAAACCCGAGCAATTAGCACGAGTTTTAGCTGTCTATGAGAGCATTGCTTCTGAGTCAGGCGCATCAATTGCTGATGTCATTGTGCTCGCTGGTAATGTTGGCATTGAAAAAGCATCGGGCTTAAGTGTTGAGTTCACTCCAGGCAGGGGTGATTCCTCACAAGACCAAACTGATGTGGAATCATTCGATGTTTTGGAGCCTGTTGCTGATGGCTTTAGGAACTTTCAAAAAGCTTCATCGAGTATGCCAGCTGAAGAAATGATGCTTGATAAATCTCAGTTGCTTGGACTAACAGCTCCTGAAATGACCGTGCTCTTAGGCGGCATGAGATCTTTAGGAATCAGCAATGATGACCATGGGATATTTACTGATAACTCAGAAAAATTAACCAATGGTTATTTTGCAACTCTGCTTGATATGTCTGTGCAGTGGAAACCAAACGGCACAGGAAAAGCATTTGATGGCATGGATCGCGTCTCTGGTGAGAAGATCAGGACTGCGTCAAGAGTAGATCTTGCTTTCGGTTCTAACTCTCAACTTCGAGCTTTAGCGGAGGTTTACGCTAGCAATGATGGGCAAGCAAAATTTGCTAAGGACTTTGTTTCTGCATGGAATAAGGTGATGAACAATGATCTTGTCTGATGAATTAGCTTAGGCTTAATTGTAAAAAAGGGCTCATTTGAGCCCTTTTTTTTGATCCACAAGACGTAGTTTAGTAATGCGGAGGTTTTTCATAGTCTATTGGCGGGAACTTAAATTTTTGATCCTCTGGGTTAACTTTCCCTTTCTTTTTTATATATTTGGATATCACATCAGCAGCATCATCCGCTTTGGATGGAAGCCTCCCCTTATCATTCTCCAGCTTATCTTTAGTCATAATCTCTTTTTTCTAAATAATGACACAGTTTACCTAACCTGCTGAATATTTTGATGAATCATAAATGTTTAGTATGATTCAGTGATGAAAATAGCAATCTACCCTGGTTCGTTTGATCCGATTACCTTTGGTCACATAGACATTACCGAGAGAGCGTGTGCGCTGTTCGATAAAGTTATAGTTAGCGTCGCTGAGAGTAAGTCCAAAAACCCACTTTTCACCGTTGCCGAAAGGATTGATTTGGCTCAAGAGATTTTTAAAGATAATCCAAAGATTGAGGTTATAGGTTATGCCAGTAAGCTGACCGTTGATCTTGCAAGAGAGAATAATGCTATTGCAATTATCAGAGGATTAAGAGCCGTTGCTGATTTTGAATATGAATTTCAGCTCGCAACCATGAATCGCAGTCTTGCTCCAGACATTGAGAGTATTTTCTTTACTCCCAAGGACACTCTTATATATGTCTCCTCTAGTTTAGTAAAAGAAATTGCCAAGCTTGGTGGGGATGTATCTCGCTTCGTTAGTCCGAATGTTAAAGATGCACTTGCGGAGAAATACTCCACTTAACCCTGGCATTTGCTACAAAAGAAAGAAGCGCGTTGGGTCTGAACTATTCTTTGAATTATGCCTGTTTTACATCTTATGCATTCTTGATCTTCACGATCGTAAACTGCTAACTCAATCTTAAAGTACCCTTGATTTCCATCTGGTTGATAGAAATCTTTCAGCGTTGTCCCTCCCACTTCAATGGCTCTTTGGAGAATTTTTTTTGCTGACTCTGCGATGGCTGCAGATTGTTTCTTGGTAATTAATTTAGATCGTTTGGTGGGACGAATGCCAACATCAAACAGGATTTCATTTGCGTAGATGTTACCAATGCCAACTACATGGGATTGATTCATGAGTGAGACCTTGATTGGAGAGCTCACTTTTCTAAGCCTTTGAAAAAAGTACTCGCCATCAAAGTCTGCTGACAGGGGTTCTGGTCCCAGTTTATCAAGTAAAAAATGATGTTGAGGGTCTGTTACAAAGTGCAGGGATCCAAATCTTCTGGGATCATTGTAAATTAACTTAGCGTCTTGAAAAATGAACTCAACATGATCATGTTTTTTATAAAAGTTAGATCCTTTTTCGGCTATTCGAACTGTTCCAGTCATTCCAAGGTGAAGCAGTATTTGAGAGCCATCAACATGAAATAGAATGTATTTTGCCCTTCGGCTTATCTGATCAACTGTTACCCCTTTAAGATTTTTAAATACTTCAAGATCCACTGGCCATCTAAGATTTGGGTTATAAATTTCTATAGATTCAAGGACTTGATTCTGAAATGTTTGTATTGCTCGAACTGAGGTTTCTACCTCAGGTAATTCTGGCATTAACCGAGTAAGTTATTAATTTCTATGAGGTTTTCAGGGTTTAGTGTTCCCGCAGCTAGATGTAATTTTAAGGTCGCAATTAAATAGTCATATTTTGCATTGGCTAGATTTTTCTCTGCACTGTATAGATTTTTTTCTGCCTGCAGCAAGTCAACGATATTTCGCGTGCCCACTTCATAACCAACCCTGGTTGCCTCTAATGCACTTGAAGCAGAAACCACGGCTTGTTTTTGGGCTCTTAGATTTGCTACAAGAGTGATGACATCAGAGTATTGAGATCTTACATCTTGGATTGCTTTTCTTTCTGCAAAAAGAGCTTCTTCAGATGCCTTGTTTGCTTCGGCATAGGCTTGTTTTGTTCTTGAGATTACAGCCCCTCCCTGAAAGATTGGCATTGAGAGTTGCAGGCTGTAAGTGTCCCTTTGAGTTTGATCAGGAACTGTAATTTGAAATGCACCACCAGTATTTAATCCGTCATAACCATACTGATTGGTTTCAGATTCAGATTGTGATCCTACGATATCAACTTTAGGTAGGTGATTTGAGGCTGCGCTTCTGGCGTTGTTTTTTGATGCGTATTGTCGAAGCTGTGCAGCTTTGAGTTTAAAGTTATTTTCAACGGCTTTTCTAGCCCATTCCTCTTTAGATGCTGGCACAGGATTTGAAACATTTAGATCGCTGACTAGACCGTCAAGCGAGACAATCTCCCTCCCAACCAAAGCATTCAAAGCTTCTCTTGAGCGATACACCTCGCCCTCAACCTTAATTCTGGAAGCTAGGCTCAGATCATAGGCGAGTTGGGCTTCTTGGACTTCAGTCACCGCCGACATCCCAACCTCATACCTTTGCCTGGATTGATCTAGCTGCTTTTTAATGGCTTTCTCTTCAGATCGAGATGCATTTAGGTTATCAATGGCTCGAAGAACATTAAAATACAGCTCAGCCGTTCTAACGATTAAAGACTGCTGAGAATGAGCAAACTCAGCTTCCGCAGCATCAGTTAAAAATTTTGATTGGCGATACTTAAACCAACTATCCAGGCGAATTAATGGCTGAGTTAAGCGCGCACTTGTGGTGAAATTATTGTACTCATTTCCGAGCTCACCACCTTGGTAATATTCGTTCCAATTGGTTTGAGCATTAAGAGTAATGCTTGGCAAGAGAGCTGCTCGACCTTGGACCTTGATCTCTTTACCAGAGAGGTAGGAGAACTCAGCAGCACGATATTGAGGATCATTGGTTAGCGCGTCGTTATAAATATCCAGCAAGCTTTCTGCCGCAGCAGGCATAGCTGAAATGATAATGAGGGCAGTTAAAAAGTTTTTTCTCATAATATTCTAATGTTTACAGTGATAACATTAGAACGCTTTTTGCCTACCAATGTCAATCTGATTATTTTAATTCAAAGAAAACTAATTGCCTAAATTAATTATAAATTATCGCTTTGATTGAATTTAGTTAGAGTAGAATACTCTTAAAAAGTTCATTGAGAGATTTATGCTGACACACAATACATACATCCATTCTAAGATCTTTGTTGCAAGTTCATGCCTAGATAAAGATGCTGGTCAACAGCTACACAGGAAACTTTAATTGACTAAAGATTACGATTCGCAATCCATTGAGGTTCTGTCTGGTTTAGATCCAGTCCGTAAAAGGCCTGGCATGTATACGGATACAACCTGTCCCAATCATCTTATACAAGAGGTCGTAGACAACTCGGTGGATGAGGCTCTTGCAGGCTTTTGCGCAACCATAAAGGTTTCACTTCTTAAAGACGGGAGCATCGCCGTTGGTGACGATGGAAGAGGCATGCCGGTAGATATCCATCCTGAGCATGGCGTTAGTGGAGTGGAGCTCATCATGTGCAAACTTCATGCCGGTGCAAAATTTTCAGGCGATGATTATAGTTTTTCTGGCGGATTACATGGGGTTGGGGTTTCGGTTGTAAATGCTTTATCCCTAGATCTATCTGTGGAAATAAAAAGGAATGGTAAACAGTATGAAATGTCTTTTTTTGGTGGTGAGAAAAAGTCAGAGCTACAAGAAACTGGTGAGGTGGGAGCAAGAAATAGTGGCTCAACCATCACCTTTATGCCTGATCCCCAATACTTTGAAACTATTAAAATTGACTCGGATCACTTAAAACATCTGCTGAAAGCCAAGGCAGTTCTTTGCCCAGGGTTAACCATTCAATATGTCGATGAAAAAAAGCCAGAAAACAACATTTCATGGCACTATGAAAATGGCCTGGTCTCTTATCTAGATGAAGCCTCTGAAGGGCTAGAACTGCTTTTAGATGAATCAGTTTCTTGCAGCAAACTTGCTAAAGACAATGCCTTAGATTTTGTCTTGAACTGGTCGATGCAGCCCGTTAAGAACTTAATGAGTGAGACTTACGTCAACCTAATTCCTACCGCTCAAGGTGGATCACATTTAAATGGTTTTAAAGGTGGTTTGCTTGATGCAGTGAAGGAGTTTTGTGAATTTAGAAACCTAATCCCGAAAGGCTTAAAGCTTTCAGCAGATGATGTCATACAGCACAGCACCTTTGTTGTTTCTTCTAAGCTGGCTAATCCTCAGTTTGCTGGGCAAACAAAAGAAAGGTTAGATTCCAAGGACCATCAGAGCTTTGTGAGCTCAACCACCAAAGATGTTTTAAGCATCTGGTTTAACCAGCATACAGAAGAGGGTGAAAAAATTGCTGAGCTTGCTATTGCATCTGCACAAGCAAGAACAAGAGAAGTGAAAGTTGTGGATCGTAAGAAATATTTTCAAGGCCCAGCTTTGCCGGGGAAGCTTTCAGATTGCAACAGTACCAATTTAAATGAAACTGAATTATTTTTCGTAGAAGGTGATTCTGCTGGCGGCTCAGCAAAACAATCTCGAGAGCGTAAGTTTCAAGCCATCATGCCTTTGCGAGGCAAAATCCTAAATACATGGGATTTAGAGAGTGCAGAAATTATTAAATCTAATGAGATTAAAGATATTGCAATAGCTGTTGGAGTTAACCCTGGTAATGCAGATCTAAGTGGACTGAGGTATGGAAAAATCTGTATTTTGGCTGATGCTGATTCGGATGGACTGCATATCGCAACCTTGCTTTGTGCACTGTTTTTAAGGCATTACAGGCCTTTGGTTGCAGCGGGTCATATTTATGTCGCTATGCCTCCTTTGTTTAGAATCGACTGCGCTAAAGAAGTCTTCTATGCATTGGATGAGGTCGAAAAAGATGTAAGGGTAGAAAAGCTTAAAGCTAAACCTGGCAAACCTAAGATTGATATTCAGCGTTTTAAAGGTCTGGGTGAAATGAATCCTTCGCAATTAAGAGAAACAGTGATGGATCCAAAAACACGCAGACTTGTTCAATTGACTATCAGCGCATCTGATAATGTAAACAGTATGATGGATCTTCTACTCTCTAAAAAAAATGCAGGTGCCAGAAAAGAATGGCTGGAAAAACGCGGCAAAATTGTAACGGTTTAATTTATGGAAATAGATAAAAATATAGATTCAATGCCTCTAAAGGAGTACGCAGAAGAGTCTTACTTAAATTACTCAATGTATGTGATCTTGGATCGCGCATTGCCTCATGTTGGTGATGGCATGAAGCCTGTGCAGCGAAGAATTTTATATGCGATGAGCGAGCTCGGTTTGAATGCTGGTTCCAAGTATAAAAAATCTGCTAGAACCGTTGGTGATGTCATAGGTAAATTCCACCCTCACGGCGATAGTGCAGCATACGAAGCCATGGTTCTGATGGCTCAAAAGTTCTCATTTAGATACCCACTGGTTGACGGTCAAGGAAACTGGGGCACACAGGATGATCCAAAATCTTTTGCTGCCATGCGTTATACCGAATCTAAGTTAACTAGTTTTGCTGACTTATTGCTTGCAGAATTAAAGCTTGGCACAGTCGATTGGCAGCCTAATTTTGATGGGTCACTGCTAGAGCCAACAATTTTGCCAGCTAAAATACCCAGCATCCTGCTGAATGGGACAACCGGAATTGCGGTTGGCATGGCAACAGATATCCCCTCTCATAACATGCGTGAAGTGTTAGATGCATGCATCCATATGCTAGATAATCCTAAAGCCTCAACCAAGGACTTGATGCAATTTATTCAAGGGCCAGATTTTAGCAATGCCGCACCCATCATCGCTCCACCAGAAGAGTTGTTAGAGATGTATGAAAGTGGAAAAGGTGGTTTTAAAATTCGAGCTCAGTGGCGCAAGGAAGGCAATGACATCATTGTTGATGCGCTGCCTCATCAAGCATCTGGAGCAAAAATCTTAGAGCAAATTGCTGATCAGATGCAAAATAAAAAAGTACCAATGGTTGTCGATCTAAGAGATGAAGGCGATCACAAGGAACCAATTCGTCTAGTGATCACTTTGAAATCAAACCGCGTTGATGCTGAAGAGGTCATGAATCACCTTTATGCAACCAGTGATCTGCAAAAAAATTACCGTGCAAATATTAATCTTATTAGTTTAAAGGGTTCCCCAAGAGTCTTCGCACTAAATGATCTAATCTCTGAATGGCTGCAGTTTAGGCAAGCCACCGTTATGCGTAAACTTGAGCATCGACTTGATCAAGTGGATGACCGCATTCACATCCTAGAGGGCCTGTTAATTGTCTATTTGGACCTAGACACTGTGATTCATATTATTCGTAATAGCGATGAGCCAAAAAAAGAGCTCATGAAAGCATTTAAAATATCAGAAATCCAAACGAACGCTATTTTAGAAATTCGATTGCGCCAACTTGCAAAGCTAGAGCAAATAAAATTAGAGGAAGAAAAGGGTGCTCTGGAGCTTGAGCGTGGCGACCTTGAAAAAATTATTAAATCGAAGGCTAGGCTCAAGTCTTATGTTAAAAAAGAGCTAGAAGAAATAAAAGATAATTTTGGTGATGATAGAAACTCTCCAATTGAGGTAGTCTCCGGGGCAAAGGCTTTCTCTGAAGAGGAGATTCTTACTTCTGAGGCTGTGACCATCGTGCTATCAAAAGCTGGGTGGATTAGAACCGCAAAAGGGCATGAGGTTGACCCAACATCCTTAACTTATCGAGGTGATGACAGCCTTTACCACTTTGCTAGAGGCCGCAACAATCAGACGGCAGTCTTTTTTGACTCTGGTGGAAAGAGTTTCTCTCTACCAGCTCATTCCCTACCTTCTGCACGTGGTTTGGGAGAGCCATTAACTGGAAGAGTGTCATCTGAATCAGGTGTTACCTTTAGGGGTATAGCTATTGGGTCGGATACTTCTAAAATCTTAGTTGCAAATTCAGCTGGCTATGGTTTTGTCAGCGAGCTGATTAACGCCGTTTCTAATCAAAAGAAAGGCAAGAATTTTATGAAGCTGCCAGAGAAGGCTGAGATGCTTCCCCCAATTCCACTGAATGATCGCCATCGTTATATTGTAGCCATTTCTTCGATTGGGCGAATGTTAATTTTTGATGTTGCAGAACTGCCAGTTTTACCAAAAGGCAAAGGGAATAAAATTATCAATATTCCAAAGCCAAAGTTGTTAGCCGGGGAAGAGTCAATGAATTTTATTTGCTTGCTTGCTGAGGCTAGCACTCTTCAAATTCACAGCGGAAAAAGGTTTATGTCTCTTAAAATTAAGGACATGGAAACTTATATTTTAACTCGAGCTAAGCGAGGCATGATGTTGCCCCAGGGATATCGAAAAGTTGATCGTGTTGAAGAGGTTACAGTTGAGGTCCCAGCTGATCCTGAATAGCCAACCGCAAGAGCTCTAAGCCTTTCAGAATAACTTTGTCTTCTATGATGAGGCTCGGAGCAATCCTCAATGTATTGTTGTTTGCCTTTAAAACCATGAGTCCTCTTTCATAGCAAGCCTGCATCATTGTGACTAAATTAAAATGGTCTTGTATTTTAAGAGTGCACCCAATCCAAAGACCGGCACTTCTAATTTCTTCAAAACATCCAAATTCTTGATTGATTTTCTTAAGGCCGTCAACGAATAGCTGCTCTTTCTTTTTGACACCATTCAGCAAAGATTTTTTTGCTACTGTCTTCACGACCGTTTCTGCAACAGCACAGGCTAAGGGGTTGCCACCAAATGTAGAGCCATGAGAGCCAAAGCTCATGCTTTCTGCAATCTTGTCTGTAGTTAATATCGCTCCAATGGGGAATCCCCCACCAATGCCTTTTGCACAGCATAGAATATCTGGCTTAATAGCAAATTGCTCATAGGCAAATAAGGAACCAGTACGCCCAGCTCCAGACTGAACTTCGTCAACAATGATTAGCACTTTATGTTTTTTGCACAAGGACTTAATCTGTCGAAGAAAATCTTTTTTAGCTTTAATAATTCCAGCTTCACCTTGAACTAATTCAATGATTACAGCAGCTGTTTTCTTGTTGATAGATTTTTCTAAGCCCTTTGTTTCATTGAATCGATGATGCGTAATACCTCCAGGCATGGGACCAAAACCAGCTGTCATTCTTTCAGTACCATTGAGAGCTATGGTCATCATTGTTCTTCCATGAAAGGCATCTGAGAATGCTACAATTTCATTTTTTGTCTTTGAGGAGTTTAAATATGCATGCTTTCGTGCAGTTTTTACTGCTGCCTCAACCGCTTCTGCACCCGAGTTAGAAAAAAATACTTTATCGGCAAATGTATGCTTACAAAGAATCTTTGAAAGCCTAAGAGCTGGTTCATTTGTTAGAACATTTGAAAGGTGCCATATTTTTTGCGATTGATCCCTCAAAGCTTTATTTAGATCCGGATGGCAATGACCTAAGCTGGAAACCGCAATACCAGAAGCAAAGTCTATGTACCTCTTTTTTTGTTGATCCCAGACAAAAGAGCCCCTTCCTTTGACTGGAACAAAGCTTGCAGGTTGATACACAGGCATCATATATCGGTTAAAATCTGTTCGAGCTACCATCCAACCATTGTAATATGATTAAGATTCAGGAAACTAAAGAAAATAATTTTTTAATTGAACTCTTACCAAACCATTCATTGTTTGGTTGGAGTAGAATTATTTTTCTTGGAAGTATTAGCGCAACTTGCCTAACTGTTGGAGTCTTTTTCTTTTTTATGGGAGCTCCATTGATTCTCCCATTTGCAGGATTGGAGATTGGCATCTTACTGGGTTGTTTTTACTTAAGCTTTCGATGGAGTCAGCAAAGAGAGATGATTTACATTAATTATGAGAAATTAACACTAGAACGTGGGCGCCTGATCAAAGAGCAAAGCTGGGAAGAGTTTCGAACATTTGCTGTGCTTCAAGTAGAAATCGATCGATATGAAAACAAAAATTTCTCTTTTCAATCAAAGGGTAAAGAATATGGCTTTGGTAAATTTTTAAATCAAGATGATCAAGACGAGCTTCAAGCTGAGCTCACTAAAATCATTGCAAAACTAAATACTTTAAGTCCAGGGCTTTAGTTTCTTAGGCACCATCTGCATTTTTCCTTTGTTATAAATGCTCTTGGTCGCTGGTACTGCACCACTTCCAATGAGGGGCTCAAAATATGCAATAGCCTTTTTAGTGACCCCCATTCCATCTTTGCTGATAAAGCTTTTTGGTAGCTTTTTCTCTATATTTGCAATTTTATCCAAAGAAGCTGGTACCACTTTCCATCGATAGGGTTGATTGGATATGCGCTGAATAACTGGCATAACACCATTCATGCCATTTGCTGCATAGGCTACTGCCTGTTTTCCAACTTCGTAAGCCTGCATGCGGTCAACATCTGAAGCAAGATGGGTTGC
>Ga0209816_1001134_pt1 | contig 19991 bp, 14 predicted proteins | sample CoawatmetaG01DNA_FD_187509 | JGI IMG/M metagenome (GOLD analysis project Ga0209816, IMG submission 187509) | Marine microbial communities from the West Antarctic Peninsula - Coastal water metaG017-DNA (SPAdes) (version 2) | ecosystem: Environmental > Aquatic > Marine > Coastal ... | reverse complement strand
GCCAAATAGTCCAATAGAGCTTCGTGCAACGTTTTCACCCGAGGTTTTACCTTTTCTGTCATATCTAAGGGGATTACTACCTACCACTACAATGGCCACATCGGCAGATTTAGCACGCGCCGCTGCCCTAGCGATCTGATCGGGCTCAATGCGTTTCACGCTCCCGTCCAAATCAAAATAATCGATCTGAGTAGAACCCTTTGCGACCTCTCTGAAACCCTCAACAACAGTAGTAATATTTTTCTTAGGTTGCCTCAGCACCCAGTCACCCATAATCGAATGATTGTCGGCGTTGGGCCCAGTTATAAAAATTCGCTTTCCTGCACGCAAAGGCAATATATCATTGACATTTTTGAGCAACACAATGCTCTGTCTCGCCAGATCCAAAGCCGTCTTCTTATGCTCCTTGGTGAACATCATGTTCTTAGCCGCTAGAGGATCAACCTGAGTTTTCTCAAATAGGCCCAAACGAAACTTAGCTAAAAGCATTGGTCTTACCGAAGCATCTATTTTCGATTCAGGTATCCGTCCTTCCTTGACCAAATTTAGCAGTGGCTCTAAAAACTTAGGTCCGTGCATATGCATATCAATTCCAGCGCTAACACTTTGATACACCGCTTCATTGAACGTTGGCGCCGTACGATGTAGAGTTTCTAGCCTTTCAACATCTAGCCAGTCACTAACAACAAATCCCTGAAAATCCCATTCATCGCGCAGTACCTCGGTGAGTAGAAAATGATTTGCATGCGCGGGCACGCCGTTCACTTCGTTATGTGCTGCCATAAACGTGAACACGCCAGCATCAACGGCTCGTTTAAACGGAGGGAAGTGATCTTCACGCAGCGAACGGAGTGATAAGTCCATAGGCGATAAATTTAGCCCATTAACCGGATCACCACCGGCTACAAAATGCTTGGCTGTCGCCAGGACCTTATTGTCGCCTGCAAAATCGCCCTGTTGCAGACCATTGATCACTGCGACACCCATCTCTGCAACCAAAAAATCGTCTTCTCCGAACGTTTCACCAACCCTACCCCAGCGCGGATCTCTTGCTATATCTATATTCGGGGAGAATGCCCAGTGTGCGCCATTAAGCCGAACCTCACGTGCTGTTTCAATACTCGACTGTCGCACTAAGTCTAGATTCCAGCTACTGGCCATCCCTATTGGAGAGGGATAAATAGTCGCCCCTTTGACTAGGCCATTGCCATGAATAGCGTCGATACCTATTATCAACGGTATTCCTAAACGACTTTGACTGGCATATTGCTGTAAGCGATTAGCCTCCTGTGGCGTTGTAACATGCAAAAACGAACCAACTTTACCGTCTTTGATAACCTCGGGAATTTGCGAAGAATGCAGATTAGGATACATGCCATAGGCATCGCCAGCTTGCATTTCCTCAAGGCTCATATATTTTTCAGAACGAGAAATATGCTCTGGCCCTACATACTGAGACATCTGACCAATTTTTTCGACTAGCGTCATTCTGGATAATAAATCATCAACGCGAACATCTTCCGCAAGATCAGAGTTTTTGTAAGGCAGTAATTCCTGCCCGAAAACGAGACAAGATAGTACCGAAAATAAAGAAGACAGAATTATAGATTTTTTCATATATTGTAAGTCACCAATTAAATTTTTAGTGTTAATTATTAGTACGTTGTACTGGATAGTTACGAAGAATTCTCTAAGGATCGTAACGCTCGAAGAGATGAGTTCTCGTTCTTCCTTCTTGTCCAGCGCGCACCCAACTTTCGGTTTTCTCAGGCCGTTCGGCATCAACCAGCTTAAGATAAGACCCTAGTTTATTCTCCAGCAACGAAACTAAGTCTGGCATTTGTTTAGACAAATCATTCCTCTCACCAGCATCGTGAACCACATTAAACAGAAGATTGCGCTCGGACACTGGAAAGTGGATCAATTTGAATTCCCCAAAGCGAATAGCCGAGTGCGGCTCGTTTAAGCCCACGCGGTTAAAGTGCGGATAATGAAATATAAGTCCCTCATCGGACCGCTTCACTTCCACCTGACCATCATCTAACAGAGGACGCAGACTCACACCGTCTAAATCTGCGGGTAAAGCTTCCAGCGAGCCCGCTAGCTCGGCCAAGGTGGGTAACAGGTCATAAGATATGACTGGCGTGTCACTCTGCCCGCCTGGCGCAATGCCTGGCCCGACTATGGCAAATGGCACTCGAATACCACCCTCGGTTAAGTCCCATTTTCCACGCAGTAGTGGCGAATTAAGACCTGCTTTATAGGGTTTCCCTTTATTTGGCTGCTGCGGTAGTACGGGCATACCGCCATTATCTGAGATAAATATGATGTAAGTGTTGTCTGTCAGGCCAAGTTCCCGATAAGCATCGAGTAAGGTACCAACGGAAAGATCCATATCTTGAACCATGGCGGCATAACCTTGATTCTTATGTAACTTGCCTTTTTCGCGCAATCCAACGTCAGCAAAAGAAGCTTCGCTATAAACAATACTTGAGTGCACTGCATAGTGAGAAAGCTGCAAGAAAAATGGTTGCTTATTTTCAGTAGACTCACGCATAAATGCTATTGCACGCTTAGTCAGTGAATCTACCCGTTTCGGATCTTCTTCTGCATAACCCTTCCACTGGCTTCGATCATTAACGAAACCGCCCTCTTTATTTTTCGATATACCATCGTGCACGTCATAACCATAACGAGCAGGGTCCTCATCGATGTGCCACTTGCCAATATGAGCTGCGCGATAATTTTTGTCGATAGACTTAAGAACTTGCGGAATACCAACCTGATTATGGTCTACATGATTTTTCCCCATTCCGCGGGTACGATGCAAACGCGCGGGTGTCTTGCCAAACTGGATACTATAGCGAGTAGGCGAACAAACCGGTGCGGCAGCATAACCATTGGAAAAGCGTAGCCCGCCGTTCACTAATGAACCAATGTTAGGTGTGGTGTAAAAGTCGCTCTTGGCCAACGGCTTCGTGTTATCCATTGTCGTGGACATGCTGCTCCAACCAAAATCGTCGGCAACAATTAGAATGAAATTTGGTGACATTGAAGCCTGAGTTGAATTAGCTAGCAGAAGCAGTAGGATGAGACCTACTACTTTACGTCGAGTCAGTTGGTAAAAATAAACCGCAGGGGCCTGCTGCAAACAAAATAAGTTGATCATGGCTGTAATCCTAGATCCTTGTTGCTGTAGCCAGCTCCAATAATGTCTAAACCAGACCCTATTACATTATAAAAAATATCAAACTCAGGCTCCGCAGTCACATGACTGAAAATCCCCTTACCTGAAGCCGGAAATGGCGGATGATTTATCACAAACCTAGCGCGATTAGTTTCAAACTGAGTAAAGTCCAGTGCATAGGTTTCAGCCTTGTCTGGGTCACCGTCAAACCTAATCGCCGCCAAAACAGGTTTACTGTCAAGTCGTATAAAGTTTGGTGAGACATTTCCAGAAAAAGCATTACCCTGCATATCCAGAGCTTTACCAATGCGCCAACCAAGCGTTACTTTGGTGCCTAGACTTCCACCCTCATCGACTACAAAAAGATTGTTCCAAAGGTGCGTATCCCTGCCATTGATCTCAATAAGCGGATTAGATGTAGAGGCAATAACATAGGTATTGTTGTAGATATAGACACCTTGAGACTGAACTCGGTTGGGCTTAGAGTAGTCACTCACAAATATTGTTTTTCCTGGGAATTTGCTGACGCCACCCTCTAGACGCTTAACACCAACTCTGCGCGTACCGTCATGTACACTAATATTATGTCTCCAAATGACGTTTTTATTCTTGCCCAGAATTTCAGTACCGTAACCCTCATTGTTATAACTAAAGTTGTACTGGACAAGTACATTTTCGTTACCAAAATCTACATGCATACCCGCAGAGTCGTTATGGCCGCGAGAACCAATGGCCATATTGCGCTGCGCAACAATATTTTTACTGCGAAAAAACCATGCGCCACTACCACGATTTACAGAGAGCTTAGGTTCCACCATAGCGCCTGAGCGAATGAAACTATTTTTTTCTAATAAACCATTCCACACACCGTTAATCAGCACACAGCTGCCACCGGTATCTTCGCAACGATTATTGACAATACGGACGTCGATATCATAATCAGATGCGGTCCCAGTGACACCCTTAAGATATGATGCTCCATGCCGTAAAGCGATACCAAATCGGGCTGTGTGGCGCAGAAAATTATCGTGAATGTATATATCACCGGTATTGTATGACGATTGTTTAGCCTTGGCAGGCCACGTCTCAAAACGAATACCTGAAACCGATGTCTTGTTAAAAGACTTGCTTGCTTGAATAGGAAAAATCTCCTCAATCACCAGATCGTGAAAGTTATACCCACGTAAATTTCGTTTGCCCGTATTGTTGACAAGAATTCCATAGGCGTCGACATCAGTCACACCATCACGCTTCTTTTTCCGAAAATTTCTTATATTGAGCTTACTCAGCTCTAGGTGGTCTTGATCGACAACCAGCACAGCTGCCAGCGGTGCGCCACCAGACATTTCTGCACCATCAATTATCGGCAGATCATCCTCTCCATAAGCTGTGAAATGAATCGGCGCTGCCGCCGTGCCAGACTCATCAATGACGAGTTGACCGTTGAATCGATCGCCCGATTTAAAATAGACTGTGTCACCAGGCCGTAAAACCTCTTGGGTAACGCGCGACAAACTGGCCCACGGATTACTGACAGTTAGGCCATTATTTTTATCATCCCCTGATGATGAGCTTACAAAATAGCTACTCTGCGCGACGGCATTTGGCATTACTACCCCAAACACAATCAGCGCAAGTAAATTAGTTACCTTTTTTGTAAAGCCTATGGCCCTTATTTTTAAAGTGATATTGCTACCCCAACACTAAAGCGGCGGCCTGAGTAACGAGTCATTGCCGTGGGTCCTTCTGGGAAAAAGGCTGGCTGAATAACTTGTTCATCAGTCAGGTTACTGGCTTGAAAATTCACCGTAATCATCCTATTAACACGATAGCTCATGGAGGCATTTAACTGACCTGTTCCTTTTTTATAAAGAGGCAGCTGGCCTGTCAGAAAACTCGCTTCTGACACCAAGAAGTCACTGCGATAGGTATAACGAAGGCGGCCACTGAATGGGTATCGTGGTTTTTCAAAGTAAATAGTCGTGTTGTACGAATCTTTTGAAAGATTGACAAAGTTTAAGGGTAATCCAGTGAAGCTAACCGAGTCAGATAAAGCCCCTGCCTGGACAATAAATGCATCTCTGCTGCCATCCTGATACGCATAATTTGCGATAAGGCCTAACCCATCAAAAGGCTGCGGCAGACTCTTAAAGTTATGCTGAAAACCAAGTTCTACTCCATTAATCTTGCCGCCAGGCAAGTTAACAAATTTAGTCTGGGGCACTAAGATCCCAGGGACACCATTAAAATTGTCACAAAATAAATCTCCTGCGGCTTGTTCCACATTTGTGTTGCAGGCGCTTGCGGGGAATGTTTCCTTGCCAATGACCTCGTCAAACTGTTTTGAAAAGTAACCCAAGGTCAGAGCACTGCCTTTTCTAAAGTAATACTCTAACGCCACATCAAATTGATTTGCCGTAGTCGGCTGTAGCTCCGGATTACCTGTCACGACTGGGGTAGTTTTGTCGAGCGGGAAATACATAGTCGGTGATAGCTGACCAAAGTTTGGCCGTCTCAAGATCTTTGCATAACCAAGCCTGATCTGCACCTCGTCGATAGGCCTAAGCACAAGACTTAAGCTTGGCAACCAATGCGTATAGTTTTGCTTGACGCTAATATCCTCGCCCTGAACCTTACCTGTCGCAGCTTGATCGGTATTTACTCCCCTAACTCCGATATTGCCCGAGTATTCAACGCCACCCATCAAACCACCGCTTACAATACCGCCGAAATCTCCCTTAATGTAGGCAGCATAGGTATCTTCTTCCACTCTAAAAAAGCTAGCTGGATCTACTACACCATTAACATCAAGAGATACAAATTCCCTTATGGCCTCTCTCTGGTCCATTACTATATTGCCATCGGGAGTCAAAAAGTTATCGGAATATGAACCATCACTATTAAAACTGAAAAAATCGCCTGGCGAGGCAACCATAAACCCTGGGAAGGCAGTAATAAAATCTTGAGCGCTCAATCCAGTATTAAAGGGTGTTTTTTCCGATGTTTTATTTCGCTCATTTGATCGTTGGCTAGCGCGCAAACCAAACGATAGATCTGTCCAAAAATCACCATCCATGACCCAGTCAAAATCGACTTTCTCTACCAGTAGATCATTGCTGAACATCACTTGCTGGTCCTTGAGGACATACAAAGAATAATAATCAGGATCCATAAGCGTGGAAAGATCATATTGTGTAATAACATCATCAGTTACAGAGTAACTCTGTGCACCATCTGTGGGGCCATAGGCTGGCGTACCATTGAGAGCATCGTACGTCAACGGAATCCGCAAGGCTCCACCATTTCCCAAGAAGTCGGCATGCGCTGGATCCCTGTAGCCAAAAGAGGCCACCACATAGGGCTTCTTTGTATCTGATCCTGAACCACTGACTTCAAAATTTACTTCCAGGTCGTCGCTACCCCATTCTCCACCAAGAGCAAATTGATATGTTTGAGTATCTCGAATAATCGCTTCACTTTGGGTTCTTAAAAAAGGGCTCCTTCCATCTGGCGGCGTCCCTCCGATTGCACCTGAGGTCAAGATACCAACCTCAGTGCCGGCCACTTCGGTCATTCCAAAAGTAGCACCAGGAAGCCCCTGTATCTCATTAGTCGAGCCAGTCATAACTATTTTTGATTTTTGATTAGCGCTATTTCTGAGTGCATCTGCATACATACCCTCGACAAACAATTTCAGGTTGTCTGATGTTTGCCACTCCAAAGATCCTTCGATTACTGAGCGTTTTCTGTTTTCCATCTGAAATGTCGTTTCATTATATCCAGGATAGTAGTAAGGATCGCCAAGGCCATCTCCATCAAAATCAATCTTACTAGTGCTGGCACCGCGTGCGGCCTGAGTAATGCGTAATGAATCCTGACGAACATCCTTATCAAGATGGGAAACCGTTAATATCACACCAATGTTACCGCCTTCTCGCTCAAACTTATTGCCAAATGTCGCTGAAAAGTTCTCATTCCAAGCATCTGCTGTTTCGGCATACTCAGATTTCAAGCGAATCTTTTTAAGTGGCTTTCTCAATTTTAAACCACGATAGGTCTTGACATTAATTGTGCCTCCAAGAGATCCCTCGACCATATCGGCAGTTGGTACTTTAATTACTTCAAGAGACCTCACTAAGGCAGCCGGAAGGTCAGAAAGACTCACCCCTCCTCGACCATCGCCATCGGGTGTAGTACCTCTGCCGTTTATCTCTATTCGATTTTGGTCGCTACCTCTAATAGAAACAGTCTCACCAATACCTTTATCTCGGGTAATTTGAACACCCGCTATATTCTCAAGTACTTCCGCGACGTTTTCATCTGGAAGCTTGCCAATATCGTCAGCATTAATAATTTCCGTTAGGTTTGACCGCGCCCGTTTGGCCGCCAGTGCTGACTCAAGACTTTGGCGTATCCCATACACAATCACTTCTTCAATCGCGCTATCGACGTTAGTTTCTGAGGTTGCTTCTTCTTGAGCGACTGCCATTGAAGCGCTTAGCGCCATCAAAGAAACGTTCGCCGCCAATATCGACCAGCACCACATTGAAATCTTATACTTCATTACAATTCTCCCATTATCGCTGCATATTTTTAGTTCTTAAAACTAACTATCTATGTTGCGCATATAATAAATTATTCTATTTTTTAGGCCGTTAGATCTTAAAGCTAACAAATTCTTAAGGGCTGCAGATTTTACTCTGCATCGCGAACCAGTCTCTGAGCACCTTTTTGAGTCGAACGAGCCTTGGGCTGATGTATACCCTTGGCAAAATCGACTATATATGACTGACCACCGGTTGTTACGTATTTGGGCGTAGAGCTCCAAAAAATTTCGGTACTGCCGGGAAACACCGTTGTGTTTATCGCCGGACTCGATTGATCAAAGGCGACAATTGACAGAAGTTCTTTCATGTTAGGTAACCGCCAATCAGTGTAACCAGCAAACTCAGAATCTCTAGCCCGCTTCATTGAGCCACCCCAAATCAGGAGGCCTGCCGCCCCGACACTGCAGTCACTACCTTCAAGTCCCTCAGGGCATTGCTTCCACATCAAACCCGTTACACCGTCTGTTACAGTCCCATTTACAACCGTGTAACGATCATCTGAGGTATCATTCGCCTTATATTCACCTGACACTACCCTCTGTGACATGCCAGCTGACTTGGCTTTCAGAATGGGAATACCTGCAAAAAAGTTAACCACCCAACCGTTAGCAGCATCCCCTGCAACAGGGACCGAAGCCCAGTGAGACCCCGCACCATTGGGGAATCGATTGGCATCAAGTGCCGGATCTAGACGATTGGCATTGACGATTGTTGCCAATTCTACAACCGTTGGAACACGCCAGGCTTGGTTACCACAAAGGCCTTCTGTATTGCTTGTCTCAGCCAGGACATTACGAGCATCCCATTTCACCTTTGCGTTAGTGGCATGAACACCTGTATCTGCCTCAGTTTTCATTTCCCAAACCAAGCCTGTGTTATTGTCCCTTACACAGGACCAGCGAGTTCCAGCAGTTTCACTGCCATCCACTGCCCAAGCTCCGTCCTGAATTGTCAGTACTGAACCATCGCCTCCAAGCTTTGTAAAATCAAACCCTGCCACGCCTGCGCCAACTTTGGTAATAGTGAGATCAGCATCACGCCCCTGGTCACAATCTTGCGGTACGTGGCCATCGTTATTAACCGCTGTTGTACAAGTAGCATTGGTGCCAGATCCAGCATTACCACTGCGCAATAGCCCAGTATCATTTAGTGGGTTTTTTGGCACAACGGTGAGTTCATTACTCAGACCACTCTCATTAGTACCTGCTAAGGCCGTGACCGCTATGTAGTAAGTCTCTCCATTAGTTAAGCCCGTTAGACTATAGGGTGATGTAGCGTTCAAAATTAGGTCGCCGCCAATCAATGATGCGTAATTATCTGCACTATCGATACTTTCTTGGGCGATATAAAGGCTATAACCACTTGCACTACCAACCCCGCTCCAGGCAATCATTGCCCGAGCATTACCGGATGAGCGCAGAGTGATGGCCGGAGGATCAAGTGTGACTGCCCCCACCACTACCGTGACTGTCGTACTCGCTTTGGCTTCTTGGTATTCATTGTCCGCGGCCATGACTGCCGTAACCTGCGCACTGCCAAGGGTAATCGCGGTGAGTAACCCCTCGGAAGAAACTGTTAACACATTTTCGTCACTACTGGTGTAACTGATTACGCCAGTACCATCGCCGCCACTGGCGACGACTGTTTGTGATGTACCAATCTCCATTGAGATGGCGGGATTAGGAAAACTGATCGTCTGTTCTTTTAATGGGTCAACTGTAACGCTTATGGTGGCTGACGCCTCCGAATAGATACTATCTGCTGCCTTTGTCGCGGTAATAGTCACGGTACCTACGGCGTTTGCCGACACCAACGCTTCTAGTGAAACGCTAGCAATACTGGTGTCACTACTGGTATACGTGATCGTACCCGACCCCTCACCATTACTCGCCGCTATAGTCTGCGAATTGCCAATAGTTATATTTGCGCTATCAGCGGTAAAACTGATGGTCTGGAGATGACTCCAGCCCTTGATCTCAGTTAAGCCAGAACTACCACTTCCGCAAGCAGAAAGAAAAACACACATTATTACAAGCACGCTGACTTGTTTGACTAACATTTCTAACCTCCAATATTTATACTTTTGATTTTTTGTCTAAACTATAGTGACACTCCTCAACTATTATTCTGAGGCTCTTTTCCGTTTACGGCGACATATTTTTAACAGCAAAGCGGATCACTTAAAAATTCTTTGGCATCTCTTTTACCGTAATTGTCTTACTCTTATCTTTATCAAGCCATCGAAAGTTATTTTTAATCATTTTCTCAACTTCGGCAAGTGACAAAAACCCGTCGCCATCTTTGTCCGAGCGCTTAAATTTAGATCTCAAGAAATCGACATTCATCCGTCGCATATAGCTTGGACGCTTGACGAACTCTAACCTTGTCCATCGACCATCAAGATTAGTATCCAGCTCTATGTACAGCATTGATTTATAGTTTCCAAACTCACCTATATTAAGCACACTGTTTTTATCAATATCGAAAGTTCGCCAGCCATCAACATCTTCCGCATGGCAAATGCTGAATGGTAAAACTAAAAGAACGGCAATTCCAAGTAGGTTTTTTTTCATGTTAGTATCCTGTTTAGTTTTTAAAATTTATAGTAAATTTATTAGTAAGTAGAGTCTTGAGAAATTATTTCATCCATTCTTTCACGAATATGCCGCCAACCTAGCTTACGAAGCTCTTCATGGCGTTCTAATTCAATAAGGTAGTCTCGATTTTCAGCAACATTTACAGCCTCGATAGGATCGTTTTCGTGGTCGTAAAGTTCTTGTACCACAGTTTGCCCCGTATCATTTCCAACCCATGCCGTGTATCGATAGCGCTGCGTGCGAACGGTTTCACCCATAAGTAGCTGTCTTTTGACATAGCGAGGAAATTGAGCAAAAACCGCCTCCTTCCAGCTACGCTGTGGTTTTTCAATTAGCGGGAGTAATGACATCCCCTCTAACGCATGCGGTGGCTCAATGCCCGCTAACTCAATTAAAGTTGGGTAGATATCAACAGACTCGACTAGCGCGCTAGTTCGAGCCCCTGGCACTTTTATCTTTGGAACACGAATCATCAATGGAATATGGATATCAAGCTCTACTGTTGAATGTTTGGCCCAACCACCGTGATCCCCCAACTTGTAACCATGGTCGCTCCAGATAACAACGACAGTGTTCTCATCCAAGCCAAGGGCCGAGACCTTATCCAAAACTTTTCCAACCAAGCTATCGGCAAAGGACACCGATGCAAGATAGCCATGCCGAAGTTGATCCCCCTCAATCAGGGGCATAGGGCCAGGCTTGGGTGGTAAGTTGTCATAATTCCAGATTTCCAAAGCTACCACTGCCCAATCAGGTGCTCCGATTTGTTTTGAGGTTGTTTGCGGTGCAGGTACCAGCGCGGGATCATATTTATCCCACTCACTTTTTGGCGACCTAAACGGAAGGTGAGGACTATGCAGACCCACGGCAAGAAAAAATGGTTCTTGCTGTTGACTGAGTCGCTCGAGCTCGTTGAGGGCATGATTAACATTTTTGGCATCTGGTAGCAGCTCTTCTGACTCCCAGGCCTCGTAAGCTAGTCTGGGTATGCCACGCTCCCTACGATCCCTATAAAATTCGCGGGAGACATCATAGGGCGCCTTGGACCATCCATCGAGATCATCGTTAGCGTGATGGTATATTTTTCCAATAGAAACTGTCTCATAACCGTTTTGTTTGAAGCTCTTATTTAGAGTTGTAATATTAGGGACGGTGGCTGAAACGGACTGCTTAAGTGTTTTGATACCTGTTGTTGAGGGCCGTAATCCCGTTAATAGAGCCGCACGGGACGGACCGCAGACTGCCTGCTGGCTATAGGCCTTCTCAAACAGAACAGATGATTCGGCAAATGCATCCAAGCTCGGCGTTTTAGCAACGGGGTGACCGTAACTCCCTAAATCAGGGCGTAAGTCATCAATAGATATCAGCAAAATGTTTGGCCGATCGATACTGCCGGCCTGCACCGGCATGTCCGAGGCCACTCCAGAACTGAGGAGCAGTCCGACAACAGCCAATAAAGCATAACGTGCGCACACTTGTTGCATCTATTTTGCTACTATATGATAAAGAATAGCAAGTATAATGACAATATTGTCATAATCAACTGTATTTTGAGGTTTTGGCTTTACCGTAGGAAAAAGTCTCAAACATTGACTAAACAATCCAGCGTATTTTGCGGCATAAGCCATAAGAAAATTTATACCAAAGACAGTCTTGAGCACTTACCCTATGCCAAGACCTTTTTACAGCTGCTTAACCGCATAGTTATAATGATGTAAACTGTATAATGCCTTTGGGGTTTGAAGCGGTGTAACTCTGTATCCCCAGGTTATGTGGTATCACGGCATGACATACAACATTTAGAGGCAATGATGATCGAGAGGAAATCAACACTTAGTGACATAGCAAAGCTAGCGAAAGTTTCCATCAAAACCGCCTCGCGTGTTGTCCGCCAAGAATCTAATGTCAGCCTTAAGACAAAGACTGCCGTTGAAACTGCGATGAAAACTCTAAAATATCGGCCAAGCGTCGCTCCCCGGGCAACTGTAGGTTCGCGGTCTTACGTGCTCGCTTTAATATTTGATAATCCTAATACAAGCTATATTGTCGAACTACTGCGAGGCGCTCTGGACCAGGCTCGTAAAGACGGGTATCACCTTATAGTTGAGCCGGTCAATCTCGCTTCACCTAATGTAGCCGAGGACATTACAAATCTTTTAGTGCAGTCTAATTTGGACGGTATGATTCTCCCTCCCCCACTGTGCGATGACCCATCAATTTTGCAAGCACTCAAATCCTCAGGAAAGCCTTTTGCCAGAATTTCTCCGAGCATCTCTGAGGATCTTGGACTTCGTGTTGAAATAAGCGACTATGATGCTGCTAAACAGATGACTGTGAAATTAATCCAATTGGGTCATACCTCAATTGGTTTTATCACTGGCCGCAAAGGGACGGCAACAACTCGTCGCAGGCTCGATGGCTTTTTATCGGCGATGAAAGATGCGAAGCTAACAGTGCCAGATGACTTCATTTTAGAGGGCACCTATGAGTATCGCTCTGGACTGGATGCCGGCGAATCACTGCTGCAGCAGGCGCAGCGTCCAACAGCCATTTTTGCTAGTAATGACGAGATGGCTGCAGGAGTAATTGCTGCTGCTCATAAAGCTGGGGTTTCTGTTCCCACAGAACTCTCAATTGCTGGCTTTGATGACAGTGTTATTGCGACAGTTGTTTGGCCTCAACTGACGACGGTTCGTCAGCCAATTAAAGACATGGCCGCTGCAGCAGTGAATATGGTAACTAAGCAATGTCGGGGACAAATGGAAGATCAGCCCACTGCACGTAAACTTCCTATTAAACTTATTATGCGGGAATCAACAGCACTCAAATCATAATTAGCTTTTCAGCCACGACCTGCGCTTGCTGTCCGGGTCAATAGTAACCGTAAACCATCACAAAAAAAGTGCCCTCTCTGAAACTTCAGGGCTAATATATAATTCTCTGCCCTGCTAGCACAACAGTAGAAGCCTATCGAATGTTTAATTTAAGCATGGCCAGAGGCCTATAAGCGCAAATTTAAGGGCGGCAAACGATACAGCTATACACTTTAGTGTTTAATCCAAAGCTAGTCTTACGAAGCCAATTAAGGCCCCTACTGGAAGCCTTGATGTACAAAGATTGGTGGGCTGATCTGCCAATCAAAAGTGCTGGAGGCTAGGAGTATCCTTTCGGCCTTACCGGTGCAAAATTCTGAGCTATTGGTAAACCTAGTTATGCTGATATAGACTGCGATTGTTAAATAATAGTCGATCCAATGAAAAAACTTATTTTATCTGCTCTAGCGTTTAGCCTATTGGCGTGCTTAGAGGCGCCTGCACAAACTGATGTTGTAGGCACAATTAATAAGCCAGCGAGTAAAAAACCAAATATCCTATTGCTTTACATGGATGACCTAAGGCCGCAATTAAACGCTTATGGCCATGAGCAAATCATCTCGCCAAATATTGATGCTCTTGCAAATCGCTCTGTACAATTTACCCAAGCATACAGTAATGTTTCTGTATGCGGAGCCTCTCGAGCCAGTATGCTTACCGGCATGCTACCAACCAAAACTCGTTTCATTAATTACAGTACCCGAGTTGATGTTGACACACCGAACCAAGTTACCTTACCCAGATTGTTAAAGAATAACGGCTACACCACCATCTCTAATGGCAAAATATATCATCACTTAGACGATCGAGTTTCTGATTGGGACGAAGTATGGCGCCCTTACGCATTTGACAAAAATGACCAAGGCTTATCTCCATTAGATTATTGGGAGTCATTGTGGAGAGATTATCAACTGGCTGAAAATATCGAATTATATAAGGCGACAGACACTGGTCCTGCGTATGAAAGCGCAGATGTCAGTGATAACGCTTACATCGATGGCTTACTTACTGACAAGGTCATTAGAGATTTAAAACGATTGAAAACCAACGATAAACCGTTTCTGTTAACTGCAGGGTTTATTGCTCCGCATTTACCGTTTAATGCGCCAACTAAATACTGGGATATGTATGATCGTAAAGAGATCAAGCAACCATACAATAACTACGTGCCTAAAAATGCACCTAAAAGGTCGATAAGTCGTTGGGGAGAAATGCGTGCCTATACTGGAATTCCTAAACAGGGTGGTGTGAGCGATGAAACGGCCATATCACTCATTCATGGTTATTACGCTACGGTAAGTTATGTTGATGCGTTAATTGGCCAAATAATGACAGCATTAACCGATCTAGAATTAGATAAAAACACCATAGTTATCTTGGTTTCTGATCATGGCTACAACCTGCAAGAGCATACTCAGTGGGCTAAATATACATCGTATAGAACATCGACCAGAGTACCATTGATGATCCATTTGCCGGCAATGGAAAAAGGTAGCAAAAGCAATGCATTAGTTGACTTAATTGATGTCTACCCAACGGTTGTTGAGCTTTTAGATCTCAAACTACCCAAGCACCAATTAGCGGGTGAAAGTTTAGTACCAGTACTCAAAGATCCTAGCCTTAATGGTAAAAGTCATGTGTTTTTGAAAAACGGTAAGGGTTACACCATACAAACTCAAGAATACAGCTATACCGAATTTATTAACAACGATAACAAGACGTTTGCTAACATGCTTTATGATCACCGAACTGATGTCGATGAAAACATCAACGTTGTTGATAAAGCTAATTACGCTGATACAGTGACGCAGTTGAGTACACTTTTACATACAGAGTACGTCAGTAATATTATCGGTGACTAGTGAGTGAGCAGTCAGTGAATAACAACCTCCCTCGCAACTGGAAAGACGTCATAGGGCTTTTAGCCCTGCGAGCACGCCCCAAGCTCCTCGCAGATAAAGCCATATTGAAAACGAAGCATTGAGACCTAATTACCCTCTATTATTCGGTATATTTGACCCTACAGCCCTTTTTAATCATTAATAAAATATATAAATATCATTAATTGCAATGCTTGGTAAGGGTTGTCTCAAAAACTATTAGTGATTCGGTAAGCATTTAAAGTATAAGTCGACCACAAAGCTCTGTAAATACGCTTTAAGGCAACTTTAACTGTTTAGATTCATCGTTCAGGGTTATATCGGGGATGGACTTACAGACGTAATAAAGGCTTCCTGTTGGAAGCCTTTATTGTGGACGTTTAACTGACAGTCATTCTCTCCACGGGGCAATAAAAAGCCGCACTATATTTGTATCGCAACCTAAAGCATAAAGTGCCGTTAGGCTTGGCAAGTCCTCGATGAACAAGTACTTACATTGTATGGCGTCCCGTAGGGGAGTCGAACCCCTGTTACCGCCGTGAAAGGGCGGTGTCCTAGGCCTCTAGACGAACGGGACGTGATTAGCTAGGTGGCGCGCATGATAAGTAGCAACGAGAAAAGAGTCAAGCATAACTAACCTAAATTTGACTGCTTTTTGAAAATTTATACTACTCTTCGACTGTACACCACAAACCAAACAGTAATAGGCGCGTTAAACCCAAGAATCCTTAAGTTATATGGTCAATAAGTGCGAATAGCACCATCCCGAAAAAGAACGTCAGGATATCCACAAAAAGGGCATCAAGATACCCACTGTTTAGCCAGATCAACTTTATAGTGTTTGGCACAACGGACATAATAATAACAAGCACCCACCACAAAAATCACATAGACGAGTTTTGCGAGAGTACAGCTAACTCGCGGGCTAACTTTTGTATCATCATCTCACTAAACCCAAGATCCCGGTGGCGGCCGGGTGAAGAAGCACGGATATCAACGATAGCGGAGCCAACGTTATTTGACACAACGCGCACCACCAGATCAGTGCGTTGGGGTACGCCTGTATACCCAGCAGTTATCTCGTAGGTCTCGGTAAAAGTGTTGTCAGTGCTCGTATTGGCTGAGCGCCGAATCACCCGCCATCTCAGGCTATTAGCCGCTTTATTGATCATTCTTTTCAATTCCAAGCCCGACTTGGTAAACACTCAACTATCTCTTTCTGCCTTGGTTATGACGTGTGGGATATCCAGAAAACCCCAAAACGGAGCGATTTCCTTTATACGAAGTCTTTCATACTTACTTAAATGGAATAGGGGCGGATTCACCAAGTCTGTCGAGTAATCATTACTTGCTTTTAAATTAATATTTTGCTGTCCATATCTAACCTGAAAAACGATAAATGGAGCGAAACACATAAGAAAAATGACCATACTCTCTGCACGAGCAGGATACTGTTTATGTTTGCGCATTATCCAAAGGCCAATTCCAAAAGTAGCGGCAACGCAGCTCAAAATTGTCGCTAGAAAAAACATAGGGACAGAAGGAAAGTACCAAGGATCAATGATTTTAAACACCACTAAAAGCCGCCCCGTGATATTCACGCCCAGTATAAGAGCACAGAACACCTCAATTATTTTTCCATTCATCGCTATCCTCACCGTTATTGGCTATCACACTAACGAAAAAAGTAGTTTTGTTGACTTTGTTAGAATAAATAAGGACCCTCCCGCTACACCATAAGCTTAGCCAAACCTTAGCCGCTTCCCAAACTAGCTACCGTTATCCCTATAGCTTTTAGCGACATCCGATATCTCCCCCCCTAACCTTTTTATTATCAAGTTATTTATCCCCCAGTCCCGACGGCTCGTGACGCTAGATGAGCGCATATCAACCACAATTGAACCCGATTGATTTGACCTTAGCCTGACTACGACATCATTCCGATCTAATAAATTATGAAAACCTGCCTTAAATTCGTAATTGTCACTAAGACCGCCATCAGACATCGTAGTAACTGAATGTCGACGTAACACCCAACCTAACCTATTGATCGCTTTTCTGACAATTAACGTTGAATCAACCTTGGAAAAAGGCAAGATAATAGTGTCTAGATCAGACTTGAGTGTTTTGTGAGGGACAGACAAAAAGCCCCAAACGTTGGAGACTTCTTTAGACGTCATCCTTTTATCTGCAGTTAATCGATGTCTAGGCGCGTCAACTATATCCGTGGAGTAATCATTACCATTTTGTAAATCTAGATTTTGATACCCATATGAGACCTGTAAAAATATCACTATGCCGAGATTGAGCGCGTAGACCAGCATACTTTTTACCCGTACACTTTTAGCGTAAAATTTTTCCCTAATCAGTAAAAAAATCCCATAAGCGGAAACAATGCCGGCGAGAATAGACGTTATCAGCCACAGGAAAGGAACAGGAACACCCCAGTTATTTACAACTCCAGTTTGCACCACCACGAAAAACACAGCCTGAATTACACAGGTAACCTTACAAAAAGTATGAATTATTTTAATAGCCATGCCTAAAATTCACTCCCGCATCTGTCTACTAGACGTAACACATAGGTGCAAAAAACTTCAATTTTGCGTTTAAACATCGGCACCATCACTCCTGTTTTTCGTAGCCATATCAGGGCCATTTATATAACCGCTAAAAGCCTAACGCCCCATTAACGGCTACTTTTGAATTTGGCAATCTCGGTCAACCTATGGGGCATTACTACCCTTTCTTTTAACTACCCGGCATTCCATGCTTAAACATAGCTACTCTTGAAAACTGGCCACTTGACATGCAGATGGCTTAGCGTTTGCACCATCGCATTAACTGCTCTAAATAGGACGGTAATCGGGTTAGATTTCACTATCCTAGTAGCTAGTAGCTAACAAGAACTATGATAAGGTGAGTAGCCTAACTAAAATTTCTATACGGTATTAAATATAATGAAATGTGTATTTGGCAACACGCAGGGCCAGCAAACGCATGAGGTTACAGGGCTGAGGTTAGAGGGCTAAGGTTAGAGGAATGGGGTAACAGGAATGAGGTTACAGGTTAGCTCCACGTTAATGACGCTAGTAATTTAAAAAAGGCTAAACACCCATCAACAGTGATCTATGACACGGCGATCAACTAATACAGGTTTTAATTGATTCAAAAAAAGCGTAATAATCTGCGCGTTCAAACCACCATCCATTCTACCGTTAGGAGAGGCGGAACGAGCATCTATTACAGAATACCCCTGGCCAGAATCTAGAACTCGAATAACCGCATCAGTCTCTTTGTGAATATACGGTACCACTGCTTTTGCTTCGAAAACTCTCCTTAATGGATCTCTGGCGGTGACCCTCCAATTCAACCGTTGGACGGTAACTAGGGCACACTGATAGACGATATCCGGTGACGCGAGAAGCGTAATGCTCGAAATATCTTTGTGTGCCGTAATCGTATTAGTAGCATCAAGCCAGCTCCAAATCCCACCCTTATCAGAATATCGCTGGCGTTCTGATCTACTCAGCCGAAATTCAGGGGGGTCATCCACATTAGTAGAAACGTCATTAATTGCCGTAAAGCTCAAATTTTGAATACCGTAAACGTACTGCGCCCCAGCCATTGGCAACAAACAAATAAATACTAACAACATAAAATCAGGACGACGAGATCTAACAGCAGAAAGATTACAAAAAATGACCGAGGCACCCAAACAACCAACGCCAAAACTAACTAAGACAACGACCACAAGGAAAAAACTAATAGGGTATTTCCAGGCATCAAAAAACTCTAACTCAATTATCAGGATGAAGCTAAATGTGACAAAAATACAAACCTGGGAGCACAAACTCAATACGCGCAATACCGAGGGTAGCCGAGATTCATCTATTTTCATAAACTCACCCACGTTCTCGCCGCTCTTCATTAAGCTCCTCGGAGAACCGGCTCATAAACCTATTGAGCAGTACCACATTCATCCCCATGTCGCGACGCTCATGCCTTGAGGCAGACCTCAAGTCGATCATACAACCACCTTTTTCATGGGGAGATACTCTTACGAGAAAATCATGGACTCGGCTACCAATCGACCAAGAAGCTTTAGCCTCTATGGAGATAGATGTTCGGTCTGCAAAAGACATGGGCCAGCCGAGATAGTGGAACGTTGAAAACGCCGCCCGCACAGCAGAATCACAATCCATACCAATCTTTATTGAGGTTAGGGACGGATGCGCGGTTACTTTATCTGGTATTTTAAGTACGTTCCAAAACTGTGAAACATGTCTGGCGGCAAGGCGCCGATCTCTAGATTGATTAAAAATTGGGGGGTTTGTAACACTTGTCGTAACATCGTTGACCTTGTTCAAAGACAGGCTTTGAAAGCCAATCATGGCCTGGATCAAAATAACTGGCATGGTGCATGCGGCCATTAATACAAGAAATTCGGCTCTTCTCGATCCACTATCAAAAGAAGACGCGCAACCGACAATTAATCCAATAATCCCTATCAAAAAACTTATAATCGCGAAACACAATAAAATAAATGCAGACGGAATACCTGTAGCAGGAAGACTGAATTCAAAACCCAGCATAATAATAAGTGACGCCAAAAGCGTCGCTTGCCCAATAATAGCTAATGTACGCATTGTTTACCTCAAATAATCCGTTTTTTGAGTACAATACAGATTTCGAAAACCTGACCATTTATGGAATATAGTATGAACAAAGTCCTGCAGTCTGACAAGCTCCACAACGTAAATTACGAAATTCGTGGGCCGGTACTTGATTATGCGAATCAGCTGGAGGCTGAAGGTCATCAAGTCTTAAAATTAAATATTGGAAAT
>Ga0209816_1001125_pt1 | contig 20046 bp, 16 predicted proteins | sample CoawatmetaG01DNA_FD_187509 | JGI IMG/M metagenome (GOLD analysis project Ga0209816, IMG submission 187509) | Marine microbial communities from the West Antarctic Peninsula - Coastal water metaG017-DNA (SPAdes) (version 2) | ecosystem: Environmental > Aquatic > Marine > Coastal ... | reverse complement strand
GGTTTGCGAGAAATTGGTCATGACGGGAAGTCCATCATGTTGAACGGCAAGCCTGTGTATCTTCGCGGCGTACTCGATCAAGGCTATTTTGAGCAGGGTTGGTATACCGCCATCGATGACGCAACGCTACGCAAAGATGTTGAGCTTACGCTTGCGCTCGGCTTTAACTGCGCGCGAAAGCACCAAAAAATTGAAGACCCAAGATATCTCTACTGGGCCGACCAACTTGGCCTTTTAGTCTGGGAAGAAATGCCTTCCGGCAGAGTATTTAGCAACGAACTCGTCAGTACACTAACGGATGAATGGCTGTCGGTCATACGCCGAGACCGCCAGCACCCTTGCATCATTGCTTGGGTACCTTTCAACGAAAGCTGGGGTATTTGGAATCAAGTTGATAGACCCGAACAACGCGCCTTTGCTGACGGCATCGTCGGTCTTACCCGCGCCATGGATCAGTCCCGGTTGGTGATTGGTAACGACGGCTGGGAATATTCCAGTGGCGATCTGTGGACATTACATATCTATGAAGGCGAGTCCCACAGCATCGAAAACCGACTGCAAAAATTGATGCAAGAGCCCTCCTCAAGCATCACCGGTGAAGTAGAAAGTGGCGGCTATCGTACTGGCGCATTGCCGGGCGCTGACGTGAAGGGCCTACCGATTCTCTTAACGGAATGTGGTGGCGTAGGCTTTACCACAGCAACACTCGCCGGCGATGAATTTGCTTACGGCGATCTACCTAACTCAGCAGAAGAATTGCTTACGCGGTTCAATTTGGTGGCTGCGTCGATCAATGAAGCCGCGGGCTTAAGTGGCTATGTCTGGACCCAACTCACAGACGTACAGCAAGAGATCAATGGCTTACTTTATTTTGACAGAACGCCAAAGCTACCTCTCGAGCAAATCAGAACCGTCATGCTCAGTATAGGTAAGCGCCTCGGCAACTGAATCTGTTATTTTGCGCGAGCATCCATAACCTTCGTCGCCCAATCTTCACTTAATAGCCAAAGCCGGGCTGCAACGTCTGGGTTGCGCGCTTCTTCCGACATATCGTGCGGCTGACAATCCGAGAAATATTTCCCTGCAACGCGATCCGCATCTTGAACTGCACAGCATATTGTCGTTGCCGCACCTTGGCTTGGCGATTTAGTAAAAGGACTAACAAGCTTCATCATGATTGACATAAACAGCGAACCACGGCCGATATCCGTTGTGATCAATGTGCCAGGATGCAATGAACAAGCTGATAAGCCTTGCTCGCCATATTTTCGCTGCAGTTCGTTCGCCATTAATACGTTTGCCAGCTTCGCCTGACCGTAAGTTGTCATCATCTTGAATTTTTCCTCCGGCATCGGAAACACCTCAAAACTTAACTTGGCGGGCGATGTATGTGAAACACTTGATACCATCACAACCCTTGGTTTCATGCTCGCCAGTAGTTGCGGCATTAGAAGCTTGACCAGCAAAAAGTGACCGTAGTGACAAACACCAACCGTTGCCTCCAGACCCTCCCGCGTCGTTTCGTAACTGCTAGAAACCAGGCCTGCATTACAGACCAAAATATCCACGGCATCTGTATCATGCTGTTCAGTGAACGTCACAATGCTGTCAACGCTGCCCAGATCGAGTTCAGCAAAGACCGCATTTTCATTGTGATTTTCTTGGTTAATCGCGTCCGCAGCAGCTTGACCTGTGCCACTTGAACGACAAGCGAGAATTACCTTCGCTCCCGCCTGCGCGAGCGCTTTAGCTGTCTCAAACCCAATGCCTGTATTGGCACCTGTGACGATGACGGTCTTCGAAGCAAGGTCTCTGCCGTCAAGTGCATCGAATGCTGTTGTTTTTGAATTGAAATCTGTCTCCGACATAGGACTTCCTAGCTAATTGCTTTAGATAACCTAATAAGACTGATCTGAAACAGACCAAAAAACAACAACAAATACCATCCAAAATAGGGCACCCGATAACATTAACTAACGTCAGACATTTAGTCAGCCTCGAATAAATGCAGTAGACTACTGCATCGCAAAGTTGGAGGAAGTATGACAAATCAAAACGAAGATATTGAAATCAACGGCACTGTCGCGCCTGGCTTTGAATCCGTTAAGGCGTTGTTTGAAAAAAATATGCGCACGCTGCAGGAACGCGACAATCAACTTTGCGTCTACCATCAAGGCAACAGGGTCGTTGATCTTTGGGCTTCTGCCGATGCAAACGCGGCTTTTTCGCCTGACTCACTCATTAACGTCTTCAGCAGCGGCAAGAGCCTGGAAGCGATTGCGATGGCTTCATTGGTGAGCAAAGGACTACTCGATTATAACCATAAAATCACAAACTACTGGCCAGCGTTTGCCGGCAGTGGCAAACAAGATTTAACCGTCGCAGACCTGATGCGGCACGAAGCCGGTCTTGCCGCCTTCAACGTTTCAATCAAACCGAATGATCTCCGTGCGGAGAATATTAAGAAGAATAAGATCGGTGAAATAATTGAGGCACACCCACAGAAATACCGCGAAGGTGACGGCGGTAAACGCGAATATCACGCAGTGACTCGGGGTTGGATAGTCAATGAAGTGTTCCGCCGCATCGATCCGGCAGGCCGAACCATTGGCGAATTTCTACGCGAAGATATCAGTACGCCCTTAGACGTTGACGCCAACATTGGCGTCAAACAAGAAGACCTCGACAAACGCATACCGGTTTCGCCTTTGGGGATTGGCTTTTTGGTTAGACAAGGTCTAAAGCCAAAATTCCTCGGCCGAAGAATGGAACATAATGCGCTGCATACTATCGGTAGACTGGTAAAAATCTTACCGAAGATGAGGAAAGGCACAACATCGGGATCGCCGCCGCCTTTCGTCGGCATGGATCGTATCGCATTCTTCAATGATCCATCTGTGGCAATGGGTGAAACCCCATCAGCCAATGCGAATTGTTCAGCACGAGGACTCGCAAAAATCGCAGCAATGATGTCCCAAGGCGGCAATTTTGACGGCAATGAAATCATCAGCGAACATGCATGGCAGTCAATGCATGCAGCGCCAATCGAATCAGATATGGGCTTCGGGACAACGACATTCACACAAGGCGGTGTTGCCAAATTCCCAGAGACATCACCGCAGAGCACCAAAATGTCACGCGCCTTTAACGAAGGCCGGCAGGGATTCTATGGCTGGATGGGGCTTGGTGGCTCGATATTTCAGTGGCACCCTGAACATAAAATTGGTTTTGGCTATGTGCCGACATCCCTCAACGTCATCGATATCATGAACGAGCGAGGCAAGGGCTACCAAGCAGAAGTACTAAACTGCGTCGAAAAGATAAGCCGTGCCAGCTAACGATAGCCGACTTACAAAAAAACGATAGTAACAAACAGTGACTTTTTAAAAAAGATAGGAGGTGGCGATGCTCGACACCAATACAGATTTGAATAAAAATATTGGTTGGAAAGACAAACCAAAAAATGATCCAGATGTGATCAAACTCATCAATCACCTTGAAGCCAACAATGGCATTAAGGGTTTAGATATCATTCAACCAGAATCTGTCGCGCGAGCAGTTGAGCTGTTTCACAGAGATGGTTTCGTTGTTGTTAGCGATGTCCTAAATAGTGAGCAGGTCGACTTCCTTGCAAAAGGTTGCGACGAAGTCATTAGCGACATTTTGGCATTGGATGGAACGCGATACGGCAATCGCGGTTCACATCGATACTCCTTCGGTGGTTCCAGCATGACCCGCAGTCAATTGCACCACCCGGCTTGGCAAATGCTGCTAGAGATAGATGAAATGCACACCCTGCTCACCGCTATCTTTGGCTCACCTGACTATAGCCTGCGGGCCGCCAGCGGTGATTTTTGTCTGCCAGGCGCGACAGACTACCAACCATTGCACCCAGACACACGCGATTGGGAGGATGCTGAAACCACCCCGTTCAACTCGTTCATCGACCCCCGCGGCCATACAAGTTTACGCGATCTGCCGAGCCCCTATATTTGCGTTAACTTCCTGCCCCAGGATGTCACTAAGCTCAACGGTCCAACGCGACAAATACCCGGCACGCAGAACTCCCGCGCACGTATACCTAATTTAAAATATGAGCCAGAATGGATGAGGCTCAGCACGGTATGTCCAGCACCGGCGGGCGCTATCATGATCCGTGATGTCAGAGCTTGGCATGGCGGCACACCGAACGTGTCTGACGCGGTTCGGTCAATCCCTAATCTAGAGTTCTATGCACCCTGGTTCCGTGAACCCATCGTGCCCGGCATTGCCTACAAGGACTATAAAAAGCTTTCCGAGCGCGCACAACGGCTTGCAAAGTTCTGCGTCGCTGACTCAAGCGAAGAGCTGATCACTGGCCCGACGTTACAAGCGCCCTAAACCTAATTCCAAGAGATTCACCCTATGCAATATCGTCAACTAGGACGCTCCGCCCTCAAGGTCAGCGAGCTTTGCCTCGGCACCATGAATTTTGGTCCCCGTACTTCTGAAACCGAATCCTTTGAAATACTTAATCACGCCACAGAGGCAGGCATCAATTTTGTCGACACTGCGAACCAATACGGTGGTGACTTAGGCGTAGGAACAACAGAAACGATTTTAGGCAAATGGTTTGCGCAAGATAAAAGCCGTCGCGATCAAATAGTGCTCGCCACAAAGGTTCACGAACCCATGTCTGACCGCGTTAACGACAGCGGTTTGTCAGCTCGACATATTCAGATGGCCTGTGATGCGAGCTTGAAGCGGCTGGGTGTTGATCATATTGACCTCTACCAAATGCATCACATTGATCGTACCGCACCAATCGAAGAAATTTGGCAAGCAATGGATAGGCTCATCGCACAGGGGAAAATCACCTATGTCGGTTCAAGCAATTTTCCCGGCTGGGCGATCGCCAGAGCGAATGAAAAAGCAATCGCTTCAAGTCGGTTGGGTTTAGTCTCCGAGCAAGGTCTGTACAACTTGATCGAGCGGCGCGCGGAGATGGAGGTTCTGCCGGCATGCAGAGCATATGGATTGGGGTTAATCCCTTGGAGTCCACTGGCAGGCGGTCTACTGAGCGGTAAAAAAACTAGCACAACAAGCGGCCGGCGCGATTCAGAAGACATGCAGACCGCAATGTTCGAAAGACAACAACAATTGAATGATTTTCAAAGTCTCTGCGACGAACTCAATGAAACACCCAGCGCTATTGCGCTAGCATGGTTACTCCATCAACCGGGTGTCAGCGCAACCATCATAGGTCCAGGTAGCGTCGCGCAGTTATCGTCTGTGTTGCACGTACCTGACATACAGCTCAATGACGCTACGCTCGCGCAAATTGATGGAATTTTCCCCGCCGTTGGTGAATCCCCCGAAGCCTACGCATGGTAGATGTTGTGAATGCAACGACGCCATGGCAAGAGGGCAACGTCGATCTTTGCGGACTCAACATTCACTATTATCGAACCGGCAATGCTGACAAGCCAGCGTTAGTGGTGGCGCACGGGTTTGGTGACAACGGGCTTTGTTGGCGTCGCGTCGCAAACGATCTGCAACACCGCTTTGATGTCATTATGATTGACGCTCGCAACCATGGTCAGTCAGGTACGGCACCGGCAAACAGTACAGCAATCATTGAGGATCTGGCCAGCGTCATTACCGCACTTAATCTTGCTAAACCCGCGTTACTCGGCCATTCAATGGGGGCAAGCACCGTTGCCGGTGTTGCTGCGCAATATCCACATCTAGTCTCAAAAATTATTCTTGAAGACCCACTGTGGAAAGAACGCACCAGGGCAGAATCAGCAGAGGATCAAAATAAAAGACTTCACGCATATCAACAGCAATTGGAAGCCCAGCAAGCCTTATCTGACAAAGAAATTATGCAAGCAGGTAAAGCGCAGCATCCAACATGGCGCGCCGATGAATTTCCTGATTGGGCGATTGCCAAACAACAAGTGCGTGCCGAGGCACTGCTTGGACTGTCAGTATCAAATTGGACGCAGACGCACGACCTTGTTTCACGTATCACCTGTCCCTCGTTACTCATCAGGGCTGGAACCGGCAGTGACGGTGTCATTACCGCCGAAATTGCAACGAAGGTTGTTAAATCTAACAATTATTTTAGTGCCGTGGATGTTGCTGGCGCGGGGCACAATATTCGCCGCGAAGGCTTCGATGAATACTTAGCGATTGTGAGTACATTTTTAGAATAGCCCATTGATGTTTGACGCATCGCCTTGCCTGCTTAGCCCCTTAGTTCCCTATTTGACGTGCAAGAACAATGTCGCGTTAACATTTACCTGCACGACCATCTAGTGTATTTTTTCTAAAGCCCTTATCAGGATCAGAATATGCGCTATCAAATATTAGGATTTGTTGCTCTATTTTTATACACACTCGCTATCCCTTCTTTCCTTTTCGCTAAAGCACCGATTGCCGCAGCTTTATACGCCAAGCTACCGAAAGCTCAGTCTGTGAACATCTCACCTGATGGTTCACACATTATTGCTTTGCGCGCACAAGGCGACACTTACCATGTCGTCCTCACCAACCTAAACACAAAGCAGTCTTCGCTTTTAATGGCAGCAGACCCCGATAACTTTTTGTTCGATTGGTGCCAGTTCGCAAACAACACGCGGGTTGTCTGTCAAATTCGAAAGTACCTTGTTGTTAAGGCAGGGCGCACAAACACCTTCTATCGAGATGGCAGAACAATATTTACCCGCTTAATGGCCATAAATATCGACCGATCAAATCCACTTCAACTTGTACCCCCTTCTAAAAAAGTTGGCGTCGGCGAAAGAGATCAATGGAATGCAGTTGATCAAAGCAATGTCATTAGTTGGCTAAAGGATGAACCCGATCATGTTCTCATTCAAATCGCGCGAGACGATCGGCTGCATCCATCAATCTACAAACTGAACATCAACACGAATAAATTGAAACGGGTCCGCCGGCATCACGATTCAATATTTCAATGGGTAGCAAACAACCAAGGTAAACCGGTGATTGGCGTTGGGTATAAAAGAACGGGTGAGCTCGCTTTTTTCACAAACCAAAAGAATCGATTTGTTCGCATCGAAATCGAAGGCTTTTCAGGCATCACAGCACCGACGTTCCTTGCTGTTGCTGCCGATGGTGAAAGCGGCTGGATATCTGGCAACTACCAATCCAAGACCCGCGGCATCCATAGAATATCCTTTAAAGATGGATCCCATCAGGAAACAATATTCCAACCAGAACTCTTTGATGCCAACAGCCTGACAATTAATCCCAGCAATCAAGAGCCGATGTACGCGACCTACTATTCAGAAAAAACCCAGCAACATTGGTTCGACAAGACACTAGAGCGTGAACATAAAGCGTTAAAAGCTGCGCTTACCGGGACTCCCTCAAGGGTTAGCTACCTAGGTATGAGCGATGATGGAAACCGCGTATTAATTTATAGCGAAGGCAATGGCACGACTCCCACATGGTATTTGTACGATCGAAAAGCAGCAGCACTGTCTATGATCAGCCGTTCCTATGCTGCGCTAGGGCCACTCACGGAACTTGAACCTATCACCTACCAGGCGAGGGACAACCTTTCTATTCCTGCCTATATGGCGCTGCCAGGGCCAAAAAAAGACGGCCCTTATCCAACAATTTTACTGCCTCACGGTGGACCCTATTTGCGCGACACGGAGAGTTTCGACTATTGGGTTCAGTTTTTTCTAAGCCGAGGTTACGCCGTACTAAAACCAAACTATCGAGGCTCAGCCGGCTACGGTGACGATTATCTTGCGCAGGGCTTCAAACAATGGGGCATGAAAATGCAGGATGATCTCATTGATGGTCTAGATTGGATGATTAAGGAAGGATACACAGACACTAATTTGGTCTGCATTGTTGGCGGTAGCTACGGTGGCTATGCTGCTCTTGTCGCAGCATACAAGACCCCTGATCGATACAAATGCGCAGTATCTTTCGCCGGCGTCGCAAATTTAGATACACTGGCTCGCAGCTGGTATCGTTATTATACTGGCAGCGCAGCAGTCAATAGACTTCAGTCTGGCGCTGCTCGAAATGAAAATTCACCGATACTTCATGTCGAAAAAATGGCTATTCCACTGTTATTAGTTCATGGCGATGTGGATCGCCTCGTAACGATCGAACATTCCAGGGAACTCGCCGCCGCGTTAAAGTCGTCAAATAAAGCCTACATTTATATTGAGCAAACCAACGGTAACCACCACCTTAGCCTTGAGAGTCATCGTATCGAGTTTTTCGAAGCCATGGATGAATTTTTAGCAAAACATCTTTCAAGTAACCGCGTGGCCGCAAATGAATAGCCGAAATCAACGTAAATATTTCGCTTGGCTTGCCAACACTTCCGTTGCCTCGCCGACCAATTCGTCCATAATTTGCTGCACTGGTTTAACGCTATTGAAATAGCCAACACTTTGGCCTGCACCTGAATGTATCAATGGCTCAATATCGTGTTCTTCAATCGCACCCAGTAGGTCACCTACCAGCACGTCCTGATAGGGCATCTTCAAAGGTGATGGTGCATCCTGTGCTTCCCACGCCTGACTCCAACCCGAACGCACCTGTCGAAATGTTTTGCCCGATTCTGACCGCGTAATGACCGTATCACCGCTACCTGCGGCAATTAATTTATCTCTGTTGACCGGGTGCATATGGCCTTGATGCTCTTCGGATAATAACCATGCGGTGCCCATCCAAACACCCTGCGCACCCATCGCAAGCGCCGCTGCGATATGCCTTCCTGTTGCCACACCGCCAGCAACCAAAACTGGAATATCGCCAGCCTGGTCAACAATTTGCGGCACCAAAGAATAGGTACCGATGGGTCCTGTGTGGGCACCGGCGTCGTAACCTTGCGCGACCAGTATCTCAACACCTGCAGCAATACTTCTCTGGACATGATGAGGGCTGCCAATTAATGCCAGTGTCGTTTGGTTTCTCGCTTTTGCCGCTTGCATCACATCGCTGGGTGCGCCGATGCCACACGCGAACATATTCACCTTTGAATCAAGAACTGCCTCAATTTGATCTCTTTCAATCTCTGCAGAACGAATGAAACGCGTCCGCATGCCGGGGCCACTTGCTTCAGGCACTTTGAATTTCTCGATTAAACCTTCAACGAAGTCTTTATGTTCTTGCGGTATTTCCGCTTCGATCGCCTCACGGGAATTATGCTCTGGCATACCTGGCGGCAACACAAGGTCAACACCGAAAGGTTTGTCACCAACCAAAGACTTGATCGTCGCCAACTCCTCTGCAATCTCATGAGGGAATCGCCTCGTTGCGCCATAAACGCCATAACCACCGGCATTGGTAATTGCCGCGACCGTTGCGACATCATGAGCGAAACCAAATATCGGATATTCAATGCCAAGTTTGTCGCAAATCGGCGTCCAGAGCTTTGTCATAAGGGTTCTCAATAAGCAGAGCTTTTGTTGTTAATTATTATTTGTTAGCTATCAATTCTGTTCTGCAAAGAAGTCTAGCAGCAAATTACTGACCATCGCTGGCTTTTCCTGCTGCAACCAATGACCGGCGCCCTGCACGAATGGCATCACAGTCATCGCTGAGCAGGCAGTGGTTTGCATTTTCTCAAGTTGACCGGGCGATTGATATATTCCCCAATCGGCAACGCCAGCGATATAGCGTGCTGGGACAACAATTTTGCGGCCAGAAAATATCGTTAGGTCCCTGTTGAATTCTGCGCCAACTGAACAGCGATACCAGTTCAAGCCACCTTGGAAACCTGTTTTGCTATATGCACTCGCATAAACGTCCATAACATCATCTGTCAACCAATCGGATGCTGAAGAAATCTGCTGGTCAGTCATCATGGCTTGAATCGATGCAGGCATTGTTGTGTCTGCATCCATCACATAATAGCGCGGTAGCTTTTCGAGTTCTTCAGCGCCCCAAGATGCCAACAGCGATGGTTGGTTAGTCTTATAAGCAGCACTTTTAACGAAGTAGTAACCTTTGAAAAATTCTCGTAACCCCACACTCGCATTCAGCATATCCGCATTGGCATGTTCGCTAGAGTAATAGTTCTGATAATGCATACGAGGCACATTAAGTGCCGCTAGAGAATCTGCCATCGACGCCGGCCGACCACGGCCGTCAACGGCAGAAGCCTCGCTTTTTGAATTTCGGGAGATCGAAGGAGCGCCGCCAAATGGCGCACTCATCAGCACCAACGATCGAAAAATATCAGGTCGAATTAATGCACACCAAGCAGCAACGGGAGAGCCGAAGTCGTGACCGACAATACCGTCGACGCTATTGAGTCCCAGCCGAGTCGTTAGATAAATAATGTCTTTGGCCAGATTAAACATTCGAAACGATGCAACGTCACCGTCGTATCGCGCATCCCAACCGGTGGTTAAGCCATAACCCCGCTGGTCAGGTGCGTAAACGTGGTAACCCGCATCGGCAAATGCTTTCAATTGATGTCGAAAACTAAATGCCAACTCGGGGAATCCGTGAAGAAACAGAATCGTCGGCTTAGGCTTTGCATCTACCGCATCTTCATAACCCGCTTCAAGAATATGCATGGTCAAGCCATTAACATCCTCAATCAACCGAGAACGAATCCCGCTAACCAGGTGCTGCTGACCGTAATAGACATCGTTATTTATCATACTTGAAACACTTCATTGCAAACGACCGGTTCATAAAAGGGTCCAGCGAAAGCTACTTACTGAAGTCGCGACATGATTTTTGCAGCAGACATGGGCCCATGCTGCATAAATTGATCGATTGCATCACTTACCCCGTCTGGCTCATGAACAGCCACATCATGGCCCGCTCTTGAAAAGACGTGTAGTGTTGCATCCGGTAACTTTGAATAGTCATTTAGGTTTGCCGCCAGCAAACTATCTACCGCGCCAGCCAACATAAGCGTGGGTGTTTTCAGCTCAGCCAATTGATCTTCAACATTGAGATCATGCATCGTTTGCATGCCCCCCAGAACATGTCCCTCTGACACACGCATCAAGTGATCAATCCGGCTCTCAAACCATGCATCGGTTTCAACATCTTCTCTGAACCGCGACGCAATCATTTCCGTTTTAAAGAAATCTCGATTTCCATCCAGCCTTGCCTGCATGCGTGGCTTCATCATGTCCTGATTCGGCTCACCGGGAATACCTGCAGCGGGAATGGGTGCCATGAGGATGAGTCGCGTTAACCGTGCCGCATAGTTCAGCCCCAACACATAGCCAATACCGCCACCCATGCTGTGCCCTGCATAGGTGAATTTATCGATGCCTAAAAAATCCATCATAGCGATCACGTCTTTCGCATATTGTTCAATCGAGTAACCCGATTCCGTATCCTCACTTTCACCCGTGCCACGACACTCCATCAAAATGATCTGATACTTACCCGCGAGCCGCTCTGCGATCGGCATCCAATTGACGCGCGATGCGGTATAGCCGTGATGAAGCAACAACGGCTCACCTTCGCCCATGATGTCGTACCAAAGTTTCGCGCCATTAATAACGGTATGTGGCATTTCTTTTGGTTCCTTATACTCGATTGATTACAATGTATCCTACGCGGCAATACCTATCGATCCAAGTCACACGCCGAGATTCATTGACAGGGAATTACTTTGGATAAGACGATCTTAATTGAAGACATCATCAATCAACTACAACGGCAAAGACAAAGCTCGATTGCAGCAGCTGATGTCGCCAAAGAAACCGCCACACACTCTGAAAACGTCGCTGAAAATAGATACGACACGCTCGGCCTTGAGGCCTCTTACCTTGCTCACGGACAGTCTTTGCGAACAAAAGAAACTGAAGCCTCGATCGAGTCCTTTAAGACGCTAGGCAAAAACCTGAGCCGTGACCTTCTCAACTCTGTGTCGACAAATTTGGATATCCGCTCGAGTACCCTCGCTCAAATTGGCAGTCTAGTTCAAATTGAAGATCCAGCCGGTCAGCATAAATGGTATTTTCTCGCAGCCAGAGCTGGCGGATTAATCATTCATTCTCAAAACCGTGAAGTTTTTGTCCTTACCCCACAAGCCCCGATGGGCAAAGCACTGATGGGAAGCGAAGTTGGCGACGAAATCAATTTGAATGGTTATGCCGCAGAGGTCGTCGAGGTAACATAATTGGGATCGCAACAGCGATGCTAATCGCTTAGGCTATTAATGCTGCTTTTTGCTCCCATTACGCTTAGTCATCCTTTTCCACATTGCTATAGCCAATTGCCAAGATTTGACCAGACCGCCGGATCACCGCTTCATCTCCCCTACCACGAAATTCTAAAGTATGGCTTGTATCAAACATGCCGCTCCTGCGGCGCTGGTGCAGTCGAGCGTGATTCACTATCAAACGCCTGATATCGATCAAATAGACAAGTGCACTTGGATTACAAAATGTTAACAAGAGTTACTCGATGTCGACAACGCATCTATCCGCCTGCTTTAGGATGTGCTATATATCATTTTCAAACAACCAAAATCAGCGTCGAACATAACAACCTCTGGTCGCGAAAAGCGACCCCGGCAGGGTTTCTATGTCAACAAAGACCATTGCTTTACTCATCACGTCACTCGCACTGGCTTGCATTGCCGCGTACGCAGCAGTTGAGCATCGCAAAAGTGATGATTGTCCGCCGCTAGCAGAGGACCCCGTTCGCTGGGATCATCTTGTATCTCAATGGCAACAGAACAACGTCATTATGGTTCTACGCCACGCGACAAAATGTGACAAAGACGTCCCGCCTTGCATCGACGGCAATGAGATTTTGACGCAACGCGGTCGGTTAGAGGCTGGGCTCATTGGCGAAGGTGTCCAATCATCGTTAATGGGCGAATACATCGTTTCACACAGCTATCTGGATCGCACCCGGGAGACGGCACTCATAGCCTTTGGAACCTCGACCCCAAAAGCGGAGCTCTCAAAATCTTGTAAATTATCATTTGAAGATTATATTCTGAGCCTCGAAACAAACATGAATCACATCCTCGTTACCCATTCTTCGTGTATAAATTCACTCAAGCGTTTGGATGGCGAGCGACTCATAGGCTTTTCCACCGGCAAGGATCCGCATTTCGGAATCGCCGCCTTCCTCGAAAATAAACCTGAGGGGAAACATGAATTAATCGGCTGCTTATGGCCGACAAACTGGGCGGACATGCCAAATGCAGTATCAGCCGATTGAGTTACTTAGCCACCATAAGATTGTCGCCGGTTCGTCAAAACTTGCTCGCTCAAAGATTACATCAAACGGCGTCAAGCATCTGTCGGGCAAAGCGATAATTGATCTTTCCGTTGTCGTGTCGAAAATCTTCTTTCACCACTTTGTAAACTTTTGGATGCTTGTACCTTGCAAGCCCCGTGCTCAAATGAAGCGTCACCTTATCTTCATCAAACTTTTGCCCCTGCTGCATTCTAACTAGCGCCGTAATCGCTTGGCCCCAACGTTCATCCGGCATGCCGATCACCGCCACATCGAGAATCTCGGGCACTTGCTTTAAACCCTCCTCGACTTCCTCAGGATAAACTTTCTCACCACCGGTATTGATACAGTTATTACCGCGACCCAAAAGGGTCATCGTGCCGTCTTTCTCTATTCGACACCAATCACCGGCCATGGAATATCGCACACCATCAATGGTTGGAAAGGTTTTCTCGGTACCCGTTTCATCCTTATAGTAGCCCAAAGGCATCGGACCGGCTTTGGCAATCATACCCGCCTCACCTGAACCGGGCTCAACTTCTTTAAAATCCTCCGAAAACACTTTCACTGACGGCCCAACTATAAAGGAGGCGGTACCGATTGATTCGCCTTTTTTCATGACGGAGGACCCTAGCTTGGAGCCTTCCGACGAGCCGAGTGAATCAGACAATGTCGCATTGGGAAAGTAATCAAGCAATTCACGCTTACGAGGTTCACTCCACATGGCACCTGCGGATGATATGAGTTGCACGCAGGAAAGATCGTATCTATCGGAAAATTGACGCAAAAAATCCAAAATAGGTATCGAAAAAGCATCACCAACAATCGCCACCCTTTCGACTTTATGCCTGGCGATTTCAGACAAACACAACTCAGCATCAAAGGTCTCATTAGGTAACAATACAATGCAACCCCCGGACACTAACGTGACCATTGCCGTCGTTAGACCGGTCGAATGCATTAATGGACAGGCGGGTAACACCGCAGGGCCGGGCGATGCTTTGACTTGACGACCGTGTGATTGAGCATCTTGCGCATCGGTCATACCGATGACGGCGATCCTATCTTTATGACGCCAGACAACCGCCTTCGGATATCCCGTGGTGCCACCTGTATACATAAAGTACTGATCGTCACCTGACCTTTGGACATCCAGCGATGAGTCATCGCCTTCACAGCAGGCTGTTTCAAAATCCTCGCTAAAATCGTTCAATGTATCCTCTCCCAAAGCAAGATAGGTTTTCACCTTACTCAAACGGGGTTGCAGGCTTTGTATCTGTTCCGCATAACTTGCATCAAAGACCACTGCTTCAGCATCTGAATTATCCAAGATGTGAAAGAGTTCGTGATCAACATAACGGTAGTTAACATTGACGTGAGTAAACCGACCCTTCGCACAGGCAGAAAACAATTCAAGGTAAGCGGGACTATTACGCAGATAGAAGGCGACCTTGCTGCCGGGCTTTAACCCTGCCGCCGCAAGGTTACGCGCCAATCGATTTGAGCGCTGATCAAACTCACGCCAACTAACAAGGTGATCACCGTAAATGATCGCCGGCCTGTCAGGAATCGATTCAGCAACTGCTTCGAGCAGATCTCCAAAATTTAAATCAGGTACCGCCATATAACATTCCGTCTAACTGAGTAAAGTTGCGTCGAGTAAAGCTGCCTAGGTCATGTTAAATAACACGAAGCCAACACAGTCGAGTAACAAGAGTTGCCGAATTACTCACCAGTAAAAGTCGGCTTACGCTTTTCGGAAAACGCTTTAACCGCCTCTTTGTGATCGGTCGTGGTGCGCGCCTTCAGTAACCTATCCGCCTCACGATCAATCGCAGATGCATGATCAATCTCGAACGCCTCATCCAAGTTATCTTTAATATAACCAAAAGCAACCTGCGGACCGTTCGCTAAACCTTTGGCCAGCTCAAACGCAGCGACCTGCAACTCAGAGTCTTCAACGACCCGATTGAACAACCCTAGAGCTTCAGCTTTAGCGGCTGCAATGCGCTCATTTGTTAACATGTATTCACGTGCCTTTGCCGGACCAATTGTTCTGGTCAGTAACCACGCCACGCCGTAATCGCCAGACAGACCAATACCGGCGTAACCGGTTGCGACAAAAGCACTGCGCGCACCCAATCGCATATCACAGGCTAGCGCGATGGCTAGGCCGGCTCCTGCGGCAGCACCCGGCAGCGCAGCAATTGTTGGCTTACGCATACGTCTCAAGACCCCTGCAGTCTCATGGTGACGCGCGCGCATTTCCTGAAATTGAGACTCCAAGCTGGGCGCCGGTTTTGACGAGCCACCACTCATCCTCTTCACATCGCCGCCGGCACAGAAAGCTTTGCCCGCACCGGTAACGACAATTGCGCCCACTTCGTTCGCGCTAGCGGCCCATGCTAGCGCACCACGAAGGTTTTTCGTTAGCGGTGTAGAAAGCGCATTACGCGCCTCTGGTCGATTGAACGTGATCGTGAGCACACGATCACGCAACTCACACAACAATTCAGATGAATCGGATTCAAACATAAAAGTTAACCTTAATAATTTTCGCCTTCATGATAGTAGCATAGCCGTCTAAGGCTTCGAGTCAGGATACAAAAATGTGTTCAACTACCGAACCGAATCGGCATTTTTGTGATCCCAGAAATAAAATTAGACGTCATCCAGCTAGGTTCTTGCAAAAGCTCGACATCTTTCAACCGCAGCAAAACCTCTTTCATAATGGCATCAATCTCAAGTCGAGCAAACCATTGCCCTAAACAGACATGATGGCCACCACCGAACGCCAAGTGTCGCTCACCCTCCCGCAAAATATTCAATTCATTAGGTCGTTGAAAAGCCTCTTCATCACGGTTGGCTGAGCCATAGTACATAACCACTTTATCGCCAGCGCGAAGCTGTTCACCACCAAGCTCAACATCTTGCGTCACACTGCGACGCATATAAATGACAGGCGACGTCCAGCGCAACAGCTCTTCCCTCGCAGTCGGCAGGTACTTATCAGGGTCGGAGGCGAGCATAGCGAGTTGATCAGGATGTTTCAGTAGTTCGTACATGCCCGTACCGACAAGATTACGAGTCGTATCACCACCGGCATCAATCAGCAGCATAAAAAATAACAAAAACTCTTCATCGGTTAACTGCTTGCCATCAAGCTCCGCCGAAAGCAGTTTACTGGCAAGGTCGTCTGAAGGCTTATTTCGCTTAGCGGAAATGACAGTCATGCCATATTCAAACATCTTGCCAATGGCCTCCGGGATCGCATTGGGCGGCAGTGACTCAGGCGCAGAATGAATCACTTCTGTTAACTTGTAGAGCTCCCGACCATCCTCCAACGGCAGCCCCATCAAGTCAGCGATAACAAAACTCGGCATTTCGCCAGCGATCTCTGAGATGAAGTCACACTCACCACGATCGATGACCGCATCAACAATTTGTCGCGCCAACATCTCTATACGTTCGTTGTAGTGCTTCGCTGGTCCTTGGGTAAATTCTCGGCTAATAAGTTTTCGATAGGCCGTATGTTCGGGTGGATCCATCATCAGCATCATTTTTGCCGCACCCGAATGGGTGGGTAAACCCGGTTCCGGGTCCGCAATCATGATGGTCGGTTCAGAGGAAAAGACAGACGCATTCCTGCCAATATCATAAACATCCTGATACTTAGTTATAGCCCAGAAGCCTTTGCCATCCGGCTCGTCATGCCAGTACACCGGCGCATTATTTCTCAGCCACGCATATTGCTGGTGCGGGTGCCCGCCTTGAAAACTCGTAGGGTCGAGAAGATCGATTTTCATAAAAAGTTACCTAGCCTGATTAAGCTCGCCAGATTGAACAATACAGGATTGTTACGCATGAGCAATCGACTAACATCCGTCAAACAATAGCAGCTGTGATTCGAACGGGTAAGTCAGCAGCAGATACAGACACACTGACGTATCATTTCAAGTTAGAATGCCAATCCGACGCCAACCAAAAAATGAAGGGGTGCGTCTATAATGAGAACATTGCCGCCGCAATTATATTTTTATTGAACACACCCAAAGCATACGACCGCATGGTTAACCAATCTTATTTTAGCCCAACAGAGACCGTTCAATGACACATTCAGTTTCGTCTTTTTCAACCAAAGTTTTTACGGCTCCGGCGCTACTGCGTTCGGCATCAAAGACGCCGGTTTCAACTATTTTCTACTCATTTATTACAATCAAGTGCTCGGCCTCGATGCATTCTTAACCGGCTTAGCACTGGCTATTGCGGTGGCAATAGACGCAGTGTCGGACGTCGCAGTCGGTCACCTATCAGACAACTGGCATTCCAAATGGGGCCGCAGACACCCTTTCATGTTTGCAGCAATCATCCCGGTAGTCATTAGTTTTTACTTATTGTGGAATCCACCCGCGTTCGTCACGACGACGGACGCAAACCTGTTTTTCTACCTACTGTCCATCGCAATCCTTGTGCGAAGCGGCATCACCTTTTTTGAAGTACCCAATGCAGCGCTAGGACCAGAGCTAACCAAAGACTATAACGACCGTACTCGACTCATGGCATTTCGCTACTTGTTTGGCTGGCTAGGCGGATTAACCATCAGCGTGCTCACGTTCATGGTCTTACTGCCTTCGGATGCGTTGGGACAAATGGGACCGAGCGGCTATGAAAAACTAGGCTTGCTTGGATCTGCTGCCATGCTCGCCATGATGCTTTTCTCCTGCATTGGAACAACGCGGCATATTCCAGAACTGTATAAACCTGCACAAAATGGACTCTCGCTCTATTCGACCGAAAGCCTCAAAAGGCTCGCGTCACAGTTTAAAGCAATGTTTCAAAACCCATCATTCGTGTCTGTCTTTCTCTCCGCTTTGTTTTTCGGCGCGGCGGCTGGCCTAGGTGCCGCACTGTCACTGTATCTCACGACATTTTTTTGGGGCTTAAGCTCAGCCCAGATTGGGTACATTCCTCTACTGGGGCTTATCGCTGTGCCGATTTCGTTCACACTGGCACCGAGACTGGCGCAACAAATGGGCAAAAAAAGAGCCGCGATGTACACCTTCTTCTTTGCTATCGCCTTCATGCCTGTCGCCTACACTGCAAAGCTAGCAGGCGTATTTCCCGAGCCCGATAGCAACATTTACCTGCCCCTCATCATGTTGAACTATCTTATTGAGACGACCGCTATCATCACCATGCAAATTATATTCGCATCAATGAACGCTGATGTGGTCGAAGATAGGAGTGCGGAAAGTGATGGTCGGCGAGACGAGGGGCTTATTTTTGCCGCTCGAAACTTTGCTAAGAAGGCCGTTTCTGGTCTTGGCGTGATGCTGGCAGGTGTTGTTTTATGGGCTGCAAATTTTCCTGAGAAGGCACTGCCTGGACAGATAGAACCCGGCGTTGTTAATACGCTCGTGCTTGTCTATTTGCCCATAATCCTGACACTCTACCTCGCCTCGTGGTATGCCTTACGCAGCTACAAAATTGACAAGGCAAAGCATGAACGCAATGTTGTGATTGCATCTGGCAGCTGAACATTGATGCCTAGCCCTAATAGGCGGGCTAGGCATCATGATATATGAAGCTAAACGCTATTCGATTCTGATCGTGGCTTTTTCAATAACCACGCGCTCACTGGTTGCACCTGAGCGACTACCTATCTTCTCAAGCGCGCTCAGTGTTGCTTCTCCGCTAACAAGTTCGCCAAAGATCGTATGCTTGCCATCAAGAAAAACCGTCGGCACGAATGTAATGAAGAACTGGCTACCATCGGTACCAGGGCCCGCATTCGCCATGCTCAGTAGCCCTGGGCGTATATGGCTAGTCTTGCCATCAAACTCACCTTCGTAGTTATAACCAGGACCACTTCGCCCCGTACCAGTTGGATCCCCACCCTGAGCCATGAAACCCGGGATGATGCGATGAAAAATGACATCGTCATAAAAGCCAACCTCAGTCAGGAACATCGTGCTAGTTGCATGCATCGGTGCACTTTCGTGATACAACTTAAAACTCATCTCGCCTTTGTTCGTCGTCATATCCCAGTAATAGCTCTTACCTGACTCAAACGCGTAAAGCGCCGGTTGATCAAGATTTTGTTTCCAATCGGGCTTCGACTTATCAATTTGAGCCTGTGAACCTACCGTTGTTTCAGCTTTTTGCGTTTCTTTTACCGCGTCAGCCGGTGTTGCCGCAGGCACCTCCTTTTCAGGTTCTCCTCCGCAGGATGAGAGTAAGGATAGTGAAAGCAGAAATATGCCAAGTAGCTTTTGATTAGTATTCATTTGCAGCCTATAAAATTGTGGTTGAGCACATCATCTCAAACATGACATACGCAGAGCAAAGTAATGTTTTACACCGAGCATTAAATGTTCAGCAGCCCGTTTGCTGCCAAGGCCAGCTTGCGGGCGTCAATCAGCACTTAATCGAACACAAACTTACTGTAAAAGCTAAAGGGCAAGCAAACATTCAAACAACGGAATGCGGGTGAAAGGCAGTTCGATGGCGGCGTTAAAACCCAACCCGCTAGGAGAAATACACGAGTCTCTGCAGGGCCTATGGGTCGCTCTCGGCAAGAAAAACGTGCTGTCAGCGCCACTGTACCGGTTCATGAGTCTGTTAAACAACGTATCACAGGCAGTGACTACTCACCCAGCAATCTATCGATGTCACCCAATTATGTTTCTGGCTAAGCTTAGCCACAGCTGATTTAAGGGGTTTAGTGGTTATTCAAATACCGCTTCGATCACCTCATCATTACCATCTAAGGTGATGGTGCAGGTAAACACATCGAGGGTCAGCGAGCTGTTGACGTGAATTTTCTTATCTTGGCCATCT
>Ga0209816_1001121_pt1 | contig 20128 bp, 20 predicted proteins | sample CoawatmetaG01DNA_FD_187509 | JGI IMG/M metagenome (GOLD analysis project Ga0209816, IMG submission 187509) | Marine microbial communities from the West Antarctic Peninsula - Coastal water metaG017-DNA (SPAdes) (version 2) | ecosystem: Environmental > Aquatic > Marine > Coastal ... | reverse complement strand
AAAATCACTATCGTCATCATCCATAACTTCGATTATTTCTATATGGTGATACTTGTTAGTGTGTTGTCTCCATCTTATAGCTTGTTTTATTGCTGTTACCGTGTTTCCATCACCATCCGTATAAGTTATGCCACTAGGACTTCCACTTCCGCTTCCACAACTAGCGCTAGAAACACCATATCCAGGTGGCATTGGAACCACCATATCATTATCATCACCACCCCCACCTAAAACTCCAGTAGTGTGTCTTCCTCCCCACCAACCAAGCTCTTGGACACCACTTACACCTGTCGAATTTTTACCACCTACAATGTCATACCCGCTTGGACCTGCTCCAAGTCCAGCTCCAGGATCGTCTAAGTGCTCAAAATTTATTGTAAACCTAGTGTAGTTGTTACCAGGCTCACCAGCTGTGAGATTGGCGTACGTATGCATTTTACCACAAGTAGTACTATTATCGACAGACCCAACACACGAGCCTGTTATCCTGTAGACTATCCCGTCTTTATCTTCTCTAAACCTAAACGTTGTTCCCTTGGTAGTTATTTGCTTTTTAAAATCCTCTTGGAGGCCATCATCAGGCCAATCATACTCACCAACATGAACGTAACCTATGTCCATGGATAAACCATTATTAAAAACACCTCTACCTCTTTTCCCGCCTTTGATTTTTCTAGTACATCCATTACTAAATGATTTCTTCTTTGTGGCCCTAACCCAAGTAGCATCAACAAAGAAGTACCCGGTTGATTGCTCCATCCACTTCCTCACTCCTTTCTTAGCCGCACAAAAAGTAACTTGAAACGGGAAACCTTTAGCCCGGCCATTATTAGCGGTGTAAAAGAAAAAAGTTCTGTCGGATGCAGTGTTGTCAACACCATTAATAGCAAAACCTGGGTTTCTAACCTGCGTGACCCCAAGAATACCATTGTCAGCGTTTAATTCCGCTTTGCAATTAACAGAGTAGGAATCCCAATTAACAGCGTCGGGATTTGTAGCGGCACGGGAAGCTCTATCGCCTTGCGGCATGTTCCAATAACCCATCCTAGAAACATTAGTCACCTTGTACTTTACCTCCGTAGGTATTAGTAGGTTTTGGAGTAAAACCAAATCCTTATATATCTTCACAAAAAACCTTCCTTCAAATTCTTTTTTGTTTTCAACTTGATGGTTTGCGAACTGTATACGTAAGCCACTAATTCGCCCAGAGTACGTTCCATTTGTAGTGGCAAACCCAACATCATCGTTAAACACCCCGTCAATCTTGAATTTATATTTACCACTCTCCTTTATCATTTTAGTAACCTGGTACCAATCAGACTTAATGTTGGATGTCCTTATGCGGAGGAAAAACGTTCCAGCACTTATCTTATCATATATAGAGCCTACATGAATGTTACCTTCATCAAAAGTGCTTACTGCATTCGATTGACCAAGAACATCAGGAATTCCAAGCGCACCATCATCAAGCCACAGTTCACTGTAATCTACTAACGGAAACCCAAGGGTGGTGGTACCAATACTATCGTTGTTAGGTGGTGCGTTATAAACCGCTCCAAGATCTTTTACATTTGTTTTGATAAAATCCGGAGCTGAATTTTCTATAGCTATAACTTTATACCTAGCTGGATCATCAACTGGTTGATGTGTGTCATGTCTCTTCTTTAACACTATAAACGTTTCATCATCTATTTTGTTTCGATCCGCACTAGCAAAGGATAGCCATATATTACCGTCCTCAGCATTATACCAACGATCCATTGCCATATTGTAGTACTCATTTGATGTTTCTTTTACAAAAAACTTAAAGTACTTAGCCCAATCAGGAGCGTTTGATGCTAATTGCACTTCTAATTTATTTATAGTGCTAGAGTGTTCTTTTGGTATATTTAACGTACCAGTAGAGCCATCGCCAGCTAACACAGGGGTTTCGCGACCATATTCATCACCGTAAACAACTCCAACTTGGTACTCTCTTAATGACCTACATGTCTTATGTGGCATTGGTGCGCCAAGAGTTTCAAACTCATCATCTTCATTTAAACGAATAATCACAACTTCCTCGCTTTCATCATTTGGGTCTTCCACAAATTCCGTAGCCCCTAACGCGGCTTGGCTTGGACTTAGTGACACCACTAGTTTCGGTTTTATTTCTAAATCAGAATATATACTAGTTAAATTATAGTTCTGCAAGTAATTACCATAAACCAATCTATTACTAGTTATCTCTTGTGCTAATGCCACTCTTGGAACGTTATCCCACTGTCTTAACAGTTGGTTTGATGGAACTGTAGCGTGGATTAGTTCTGAAGTAACCCTATACTCGCCTCTATGATGGTTGTTTGGATTTACCAGCGGCAAGCCAGTAACATTATCATAAGGGCCGGTGACGGAGTCAGGCCAAAGTAATAAATCATCTTGGTTCCACCCGTCTGTCATTTTAATCGTCTCTACGGTGTATACGTTTGGGGAAGACTCTTCCTTATATAGTAGATCTATCTCCACTACATCTTGAGGTCTTAAGGATTCTTCAACTACATAGTTAGTTATTTTAAGACTTCTAAGTCTATTGGTCATACCTAGGTTATACGCTTTTTTGGGCAAGTAGTCGAACGTGCCGGGTAAAAACGCAGGTAGTGACCATGGTGAGAATGTAGAGTACTCACCATCTTCATATTTGTATCTATATGCAAACCTAGGGATTTTAAATTCAAACATAGGTTTCTTTTCCTCCAATCTTAAGTGCCAAGTTTTTTGCTCTGTATCTATAGTTTCTGTGTCTATAGATTCTATAACAAAGTTAAACGGACCATCAGAACCAGCTACTCCAGCCCCCGTGCCGCCATCCACTGTAGCTCTAACATCGTGCTCAGTGAAACCCTCAACACTAACATCATCATCTTGATTTTGATTGAACAATATGGTATCACCTATCTTCCAAAAAACCGGTTCATCAACACGCACATTCTGTAGAAGGTCACCAACTTTTTTTGTGTAAGTAAATCCATTGGCAGCTTTGTATGAGAAAGAATTATTGGTAGGTATTGGTGGTCCTGAAATATGAGTAGGACTACCATTAGTGGATGAGAACGTTGCTACGGGATTTAAATCTTCATCAACCCTGTCTTCCTCGTGCTTACTCATTTTTAATATAGGAGCTGACAAAGGGGCTTTCCTTATAACAGTTATATTTTCCTCCTCAACAAACCATGGGGTTTTTATGGTTCTCAGTTTTACTGTTAGAGGATTGCTTTTATCAGGCGTTACGCATAGTCTAGTGTGAAATAGAGCAGTGTCACCATCAAAGATACCAGGCATCGTTGTTGGTATTCCTTCGTAACCACCCGTGCCCGCTACGCATCTATCTATGTTTATTTTTTTCGGCTCAGAATTGTTGTCTGTCCAAAATAACATCCCATCAATTATATTGATACCGGTTATATATCTATTTTTGTGGAAGTTTAGTATTCTATTTGAGCTAAAATTTAACCAAGAACCAGGTATTATAGTTGTTGAGCTAAAATCCGTATAAGTACTAAACAACCTTACATTATCATCAGTAACGCCCGGAAGAACAGTTACATCCCCTTTTACATGTTGTGATATATAATTTAATCCGTCTTCACCAAACCCTTCAACAAACATATCTCGCCTAATGTGCGTGAATGGATTACCGACACTTGACTCTAAAGTTATATTGTTGCTTACATTTTTATCAGATCCAACAATATGATCTAAAGCACTAGCAACCTGGAAATTGGTTTTATATATATCTACAAAAACATACTTAAACTTTTCTGTCTTTATATCATACTCTATTATGTAGTCTTTCCAAGCACCAGCTGTGTCCCAATCTTGTGGTAAGAACTCTGGGCCAGCAACTAAGTAATACACCTTATCATTTTTATTACTAGCTATACTACCAACGCAAGTACTACCAACTGGCACTAAGTCTTTTGAAATTAAAACATTACCCATTAAGGTTTGAGCAGCTCCCATATTAGAACCATCAGAAGATTGAACTTGTAAATTTAACGCGTCTCTATACTCGCCACTAGGAACGACACGTTCATCCATATCCTTATTCATCTTCCCTAAGTGAAAATCTTTTTTAAATTGCGCCATGTTTTAGTGTTTAATCCATTTAGATTTACCCCTTAGTATTTGGGTAATCTCCTCTAACTTAATACTTGATAATCTTATCTTTGCATTTCGAATAGCTGCTGATCTTTCTTTTTTAAATGTTGCTACAATATTACGATCTACATTTGCTCTAGTGTTTAATATCGCGTGCACAATATGCTTGTACAGCGCTTCTTCAGCAAATTTGTGAACTACTATCTCTGAATCATCCATAGATACTCCATCGCTAACATATTGTATAGTCACAGTTTTCCCAGCCAAATTAGAGTCGAAGTGTATTTGACCTGTCCTGCAGTTTATCCAAAAACATCCGTTGCTATTCATGTGTTGCGGGTCAAGACCGTACCTTCCGTTACCCACGTAAGATCCACTAGAACCTCCGCTTGATAAACTTTCCCACGTAGTAGAAGCCTCTTCCGTAGGGTCACTATACGTGTTAACAAACCCCGTTACTGGCGCAATGTACACCTGTTCTAATTCTGGTTCTTTCTCGATGCACCTAACGCATCTTCCCTCTTTTTGAGGATGGTCAGCATTAATTTCATAAGTATACCCATCAGGGCAACACTTATCAAAAGTTCCTAACTCACGATAATTCTTCCTGCATTCTGGGATTATTGATGTTGTTTCTAAAGTACCGTTTTCACATGGATTGAACGTGTTCGACGCTGTTATTGGCACCCAAACAAGTTCTCCTTCTGTTATTTCTACTTCAGTTAATGTTTTTGTAAGATCAATAGTTCCATCTTGCTTTTGCTTATAAGATAATGGATCTTTAGGGCAAGCTTTACAATTCAATATCGTATGGCATTTACCCTCACTGTCCATCCACGTTATCTTAACGTATTCAACGTAGTCATGTGGTAGCGGTAGTAATAAACTAGGTGGGACCTCTAACTCAAGCGTCTTGCAAGATCTAAGAGTATCGTAACTCAACTCCTGTATACCTCTCATAGCATGAAACTTTATGTCAGCTCTAGATATCTTTGAGATTATTTTATCTTCACCAACATAAGCAACTCTAAAATTGTTCATTGCATCTTTTAGTGAAATGAATTGATAACCTCCAAATCCATTGTCACCCGAGTAATAATTCCCTAAACTACCATTGAATAATCCCATATTTTATTGTTTTTCTTGTGTTTTTTGTGCATTTATTTGCCCATCAGCAAATGTACCAAGTCCTGGTTTTGCTATAACTATTCCAGCTAAAGACAGTATTTTATAAACAAGTTCTGTTTCGTCGCTTCTATGTAGCTCAAAGTTTACTGAATACCCAAGGTTGTATAGAGCTTTGTCTTTAACAACCACGTATCCCCAAGCTACTTTTGATGGTATTCTTATGAAATTACAAGATAAATACATTGGTGCTTTCGGGTACACCGTAACAGAGGTGTCGCTAGACCTAACGAAAGCAGGGCAATAAATACTTGGTTTGGCTATAGGTGATTGCAACAGGTACATTAGCTCTTCCTCGGTAACCTGCTCTATCTCAACTAAGGAGTCAGAGTAAAACAGCGAACCTAATCTCCACATGTGTGGTGGTAAAATTACGTTAGTAGATATTGCAGTTGAAGTGGACATCGTAATAGTAGATGTTTCCTTAAATACAGATATCTTCTCGTCTAACATCTCGTCTACATTAGAGAATTCGGTTGAATTCTTTAGGTTTTTATCTTCACTTTTTTGATCGTAGAAATACTGTTCAAATATTTCTAATTGAGCTTGATTAGCTAGTAGATTAAACTCTTGAGGCGTTATGTAACCTCTTTGCTCTTTATTGGCTAAAGCCAAAACTCTTTGGTATACTGTATCTACTAGTATCATATTTTTTTATTTTTTATAAGGGAACTTCTCGTTTAGCTTGTCTTTTCTTTTTCCACAACCACAATCCTTAATTCCCCTTAACTTATTAACTGTATCAACTAGGTTTTTTATCCCAGTTGTTTTTGTAAATTTTTCTATTGAGTCTCCTAGACCCTTTGGTTTTTTCTCCATTTGATTAAATTTTAATAAATGATCACCCCGAAGGGTGATCATATTATTTTGTTATTGATTTAATCTTTTCTCTATATTAGAGTAGATTTCCATACCTTCATCAGTTTTAAACCAGTGTGCTAAAGCAGTATAAGGATGCTCGTCAAATGGTATAACCATTAACTTTCTTCCGTTACTACCCCACATGAAGTTTCTTTGATCAGAAGATAATCTTAGTATTCCAGCTTCAACAGCTTTAATACCAAAGTTTCTTAGCATTACATTCTCGTCATCCGCTAACTCTAAGAAGAGTTTAGGGTTGTTACGAGCAAATACTAATAAATCTCTTTTAAGCTCCTTAGAACTCAACTGAGATACCTCAGATCCTTTTTCTACACGCATAATAGCTTCAGCCATATCAATGTCTATATTTCTAGCTGCAATTAAAGCATCAACTTGAATATTTAATACATCTATCTCATCAGCAGCAATAGCAGACGGCTTGTACTCCTCATACATAGTATCTCTATCTGGGTGGTATAAAGATAACAGCTTTTGTAAAACCGTTTGTTCCTTAGGTACGTATAAACTACCAGATCTAAAAATAATATGCTCTAACCTTTGGTCTCCTTTCATTTCATCAACAAACGAAGTTTTTTGATTTTGACAGTATTTAAGTTCTCTTTCGTATCCTTTTTCTTGGTCAAAGTAATATATACCTGTTGCTTTGATTGATCTTGAAAGAGGTTTTTTACCACCTTTTAAAAAGTAAACTCTATCTTTTATTTCCCACTCATTAGCGGGTTTTAATCTTTCTCTTGTTTTTGGTTCTTCAGCTACAGTTTCTTCAAAAAATTCTGTAACCACTTCTTCCATTGTTTCTATTTGAGGTTCTACCTCAACCATCTCTGTTTTTTTAGCTTTTTTAGCCATAATATAATATAATATAAATTAATAAAAATAAAGGGGTCGAGGCCGAAGCCCCGACTCCTTAATATAAATAATGCTTATTTCATTAACATGAAATTGTTAGCACCTTGTGTAACTAGACATCTTTCTGATAACATGTGGATTTGCATTGCATCTAAAGCAGATGTAGCAGCTCCAACAGAACCAGTAACCCAAGATTTCATTTTTCTATTGTCAGTTTGTGAAGCTCTGTATCTAACATGTAAAAATGGTCTCTTAAGGTTTTTCCCTAATTGTTGGTCATAAACCGTAGAAGTTCCAGCAGGAACAATAATACCACGGATAGCAGCTGAACCAGCAGCAGCGTTAATACCACCTCTTGTAGCTTTGTCATTCAAGTATCTCATGTCAGACTTGTAGAAGTCATAAGAACCTCTTCTGAAACCAGAAAAACCTAAGTTTAAAGCCATATCTTCTTCGTTGTCGAATACTCCGTAAGAAGTACCTCCAGCTCCGTAAGAATTCATTGAAGCTAACATGTCATCCATTGCTAACGAAGTAGCTCTGTTTACAAACATCATGTTTTCTTCAATAGCACCTTGAGAATCAAACTCAGCTAAGATAGCGTCAAATTCAGCTAAATCAGTTGCAGCGTTAACTCCAGTGATACCAGAAGTAATGTTACCTCTTGACTCAATAGCAGCGAATAAACCTTCAGTACCAGCTTCAGTACCAGCATCAGCAGCACCTCTAACTTGACTGTTAGCGCCAAACCCAATTGCAGATAAAAGGTTAGTTTTCTCAGCCTCAAGCATAGTCATCTCCAAGTGATCGTTAAAACGAGCTCTTGTATCAGCTTCAGCTTTTAAGTACCATAAGTAACCAGCTTGTCCGTCTTCAGCAGCAACTTCAACCCAACCAACTCTAGAAACATCAGAACCTGATACTTCGTAGTAATCTTTCATGATAATTGGCTTGTTAGTGAACGACTTGAACACAGGCTCATTAGCTCCTCTTGAATCTGTTTTAAAAGTACCAGTTTCGTCAGCATAAGCAGATCCTTTACCGAACTCAGAACCAATAACCAACACAGTAGCTGTACCAGCAGTTAATGTTGATAAAGCAGCTGTAGCATAAGGCTCAACTGAAACAACATTTGAGTTTGGAGTTTCAACAGCTAAAGCTTTAACTACAACACCAGCTTGTGCGATTAATAACATATCGTTAACTCTAATACCGTGAACTCTACTAGCCGTAGCACCTACCGCAGTATCTCCATCGATATCAGCAGTAATTGCGATTGTACCGTTTACATCACCCGCCACTGCTACCGTAGCCGTGTAAGATAAATGTAATCTTGATTGCTCAGACCAAACTACTTGGTCAGAAGTCATAGACTCTTCAGCTCCTACTTTTGAAAGAAATCCTGAAATAGTTCTCGGTCCGAAAACTTCAGCTTCTTGCTCCATAAGATCTGGTAAATATTGTTGTGCCCAGTCATTGTTACCGGACGTAAAATCTAGGTAGTTTGTAGATAATGTTTGCTGCCTTGAAGCAGGAACACTATTTAAACTACCACCGTTTGTAATTGCCATAATTTATTTTTTAAATTGTTATTTTTTGTTAATTTTAAATTTGAAATCAGCAGAGTTATCACCTAAAGCTCTTACGGTTATACCACCAGCACTTACAGTGCCATGTGATTGTCTAGGACTCATGTCTATGTTTTTAGCATTAGAAACGCTATCTTGCATAGCATCAGCCTGACCTTGTTCGTAAAAGTGTTTAGCGATAGCATCAGCGTTCATTGCTGTATATAGAGATTTATGATAACCTTTCGCATCTGACATTTCATTATTTTCATTCAAGAACTTCTTGACAAAATTATTAATATCTGCTTGGGTATCCTTAACCGCTTCAGCGTTGTTTACATTAAACCTAAATTTCTTATCTCCGACCTCGTATTCAAAACCTTTGAATTTGTCGTTAAAAACCTGCTCGGTTTTATTTAAGAAAGTAGATTTTTGTTTATCTGCTACCTCTTTGTTACTCGCTTCTTCCTTGTTGTACCTATTAAAGAAGTCAATTGCCTTTTGTTGCTCACTCGTAAGTTTGCTTCCAGCTTTAATCTCTTCATAGTATTTGGATTTGTTCTCTTCCAGTTGAGTTTTAGCGCTCGCAACTTGCTCTTTTAACGCTAATTTTTTTCTGCGTATTTCTCTATCGTCGTCTACGTCTTCGTCGAACGAGAATTGATCTTCCATAAGGAAGCTAATTTCTTCTGAATTTAAATGAGGTTTTGTTTGCTTATAATGCTCGCGTAATAGATCTTGGTTGTCCATCTCACCATAATCCTTGTTGAGCTTCACATAGTCGTTTATGTCGCCACCAGTTTCCCCCATAAAGTCTACTAGTTTTTGTATGTTCTCTGGTAATGGTTTTCCAGTAACTACAGCCTCAGCCACAGCTTCACCAATCTTTTCCTCTACCTCAGTAACCTCTTCGTTAGTAATTTCCTCTAACGCTGGTACATCTTGTTTTTCTACCTCTTGCGCTTCAGCTTCAGGTTTAACCTCTTCAACTGGTTTTTCTTCTGGTGGATTGTTTAAATCAACCTTTGTAATTGTTGGTTCAACAGCTTCGGCTGGTTTCTTCATTTTCGCTGCAACCTTAGTAACATTACCTTTTGTCTCGTTACCATCTGGTTGTTTTGCTTCCTTTTTCTTTACTTTAATCTTGCCGGTATCGTCATTTGCGATTGGCTCTTCTTTTTCTGCCATAATATAATATAATAATAGTTAATAATTCTTACTTAGGACCAAATCCTCCTAAACCAAATTCCCCACTCATAATATCATTACCTGAGGATTCAAAGTTTTTAGGTGGTTTCTTGTTTAATTTTTGGTCAATCAGCTCACTTTGTTGTGATGCTTGCATTTTTGTTCTTCCATCTTTACGATCTTCTTTAACCGTATCTTTCATGTCAATTTCTTCCATGTTCATTTTCTGAAGCTTCATGTTTATCTCAAACTCCATTTGCATTAGTTCTTTTTTAATCTCAGACTCCATTTGCATTTGCTGAGTTTTATTCCCTGACTTTACATTCTCCAACTCTATGTTTAAAGCGTGGGCTGCTTGGGCTTTTTGTGTTTCAGCTTCAGCAGCTGCTTTCGAGGCTTCTGCTTGTGATCTTCCTTGAGCCTCCGTCATCTCGAGTTCTTGTTTTTGTTTTTCAGCCGCTTTGTTCTTTCTAGTAATCTTAAGCATTTGATTTGCTAACTTCACGTTTCTAATATTCCTTAAATCAATAGCATCCTCCAAGTCAATAGACTGCTGTTGTATTGAAGTTTGAATGTTGTTTTCTAATAATTGTTTCTCTTCATCATCAGGGGCTAGCTCTAAGAATATACCAAAATCATATAAGTGTAAGTCCGACATTTCTTTTAGAGTAGCTACGTTGTGTACTCCTATAGACTGTATAAAAGCATCTTTTGTTGGGGAATACTCTAATACATCAGATATTCTAAGTGATAGTGCGCCCGCAACCTCAGCTGTTAAATACATTCCACTCTGTAGTATATGTCTAGTCGCTACGTTTGAGTTTGCAGCTGCCATTTTTTGTATACCAACTAATGATTTTGAATCTGGCGTAGAGGCATCTCTAGCTTCGTTTAAACCAGTTGTATCCCTAATCATTTGCAAGTAGTAATTGTAAGTGCTAATTAAACCCTGCATTTTAGTAGCAGATGAACTACTGTTTGATATCTCTTGAATTGGTATTCTACCAGCATTCTGATCTCCATCTTGAGTTAGCGACCTACCGATAACAGATCCAGTTTGGAAGTACATATTTAAAGCTTCCTGTGGATTATAATTTGTTCCGTTACCTAAATCAATTTCAGCTAATCCATCAGCATCTAAGTAGACACCGTCTGGAACCATCCTTGACATAACTTGTTGTAACTTTAAATGAGTTAACTGTATCATGTCAGCAAAACCAGTAATCCTACTCACAAGAGATTCAATGCGACCCTCGTACATTCTGGGTGCTACTATGTTATAATTCATCTTAACCTTAGTGTAATCGCTTTTAGGTCTCATCATGTTACGAGCCATCTCCCACTTAAGCAACTTATCTGTACCAAGTATCATAGCGCCCTCGTAAAGAACCTCTATACACCTTTGTAGTCTTGAGAATTTAGAACCCTCATTTTCTGGTGGATTGAACTTATCGTCTTTAGGTAATATCTTTGTTGAACCACTAGCCGTTTCTTTAACCTTATAAACCTCGTTCATATAGGTTTTGTAGTTGAAGTACAAGACTTGGACTTTATTATTGTCGTAATCATTACTATTTCTACGGGAATTGCCTGGATACCTACCACTTGACCTTGATATTTCTTCTAATTGTTCATGCTCTAGGAATGGGAACTCCTTAACCAACTCGTTAATAGGTATCTCTTTAACCTCACCAACATAATATATATCTTCAAAATAAGGAGAGTCAGTGTAAGAGTAAACCAAGTTTGCTGGATCTACATAGTCTATAGTAACTCCTTCAGAAGTGTTAAATGATGTTTTAACAGCTCCGATACCAAGAACGGTTAAATCGTAATAAAACCTTCGTTTTATTAGATCATAGTCATTGCCTTTAAACAATACGTTTAAAGCCGCTTCCTCAGCTAGCTCAACAGCTTGTTTATAGTTTAGCTGCATATGTAGCTCTAGTTCCTCTTGTGAACTTGGAAGTTCTTCTGGAGAAGTAGAAGATAAATCTATATTTAAAGCTTCTTTTGTTGACGCGTCAAACTCTTTTAGCCTCATGTCTTTTAGAATACCCTCCATATACGCTGTACGCTTACTAACACCCGCTTGATCTTGAGAGTATGCTTTAACATCGTATAACCTCTCAGCAATTCCATTAACAACTATGTCCACGAACTTAGGTATAATTGGGACAGGCTTCCAGTCTAAATTAAGATAGGACAAATCACCGTTAATCGATAACTCATCCTTATATTTCTGTATCGATTGCTCGCCTCTCGCATACAGCCTTAGATTATGAAAATTATTTGCACCTTTATTATACTTGTTACCATTAGAACCGTCACCAAACCACTCTTGCTCGATAGCATGAGCAACCTTTAAGCCGTATTCATAACTAACCTTCTCAGCATCGCCTACAACTTGACTCGGGAAAAAATTATTTGTAGTTCGTCTATTCATCTTATTCTTTAATTATTTTAGACATACCTCCGGTGTTCGTGTATCTTGAAATATGTATATTTACAGGCGTTTTTTCAATCTTAGCATTTGGGGCATATAGATGCCGATTGTTAGCCATGATAGCTAACCCAGAGCTTATTGACGCATCATGTTTTGTTCTTTTGTTTATATCGAACTTTGTCCAATCATTTAGGAGTTCATTAAAATAAACATCTCCAAACGACCCATCTTGCTTCATGCCAACGTGATCTTGAATGTACATCTCAATAGCGGCAGCATGCGCTTGTTTTATATCTTCACTTGAGTTAGGTATTCCACCAACTTCTTTTTCTGCTACAGATAATTTGTTCCATATTTTATCAGGCCTGTTCATGCTAAACCCTCTGTATCCTCTTCGCCTTAGGTAATACAGTAAACGTGGTTTATTGTTCTCGGCTAATATTGGCATTCCATAAAATATTAAAGCCATTAGAACATCTTCAAAGAACATCTCTGCTGTTGGAGGTCTAGACAAGTATTCTAAAAAGAAACTGTTAGCCGGAGCATCTTCCATTGAAAACTTTGTCAACCCATGTAAAGCTCCTTTAGATCCAACTCCATCCACTGTTCCTGATATGTCATAGCTATCGCAACCGAAAGAACCCATATGCTCATTACCAGGATATCTAATACCGTTTTTTAATATAACTTTGTTTTGCAGTTGTTGAGGTGGAACCCAGCTAACTTTAAACCTACCCTTTGGATCTGGGTAAAATATTACTTGAGAATCTTTTATTCCATTAACCCATTGAAAATTACCTTGAGTAACCCCTAGCGTTCTAGACATTTCCTCGTTATAATCTATTTGTTCATATAGTTTAACTAAGTTAAATATACTTCCTTTAGTCTCATCTCTAAAAGCGTGCTCTGTCGTTCTTGGAAACTGACGATAGAATTCATTTAAACCATCTGAATCATCTTTTAAGCCATCAACTTCATTTTGCCAGTTATCTATTACGCCTACATCTATTAATTCACCGCTTGGGTCGAACCTATCGACATCAGGAGTAGTGAAAACTGGAACTCCGTACTCATCAATAAATCCTTCGTAGTTCCATTCCATTGGGATAAACAAAGAGTATAAACCAGACTTTGTCTGGCCATTTCTGTTTCTTTTTGTAACGTCTGAAGCATTGTATAGTTTTTTAAAGTTTTCTCCACCTTTATCTAAAGCGTTTGAAGTACTACCCATCATACACTTACCAATAATTCTACTACCTAATCTTAAACAAGTTTTTGTAACTCTCCAGTTATTAAGAATATTGTCTGGTCTTTCCCACTTACCACTTTCGTCATGTACTAGTAGTGCTAGTTTCTCACCATCATAACTATTGTCTCCAGTGTTCTTCCAGTCAATCGTTGTATCTAACCCTTGTATGTCCTCGAGCTTTTCATTCGCCGTGATCTTCTTTCTAGTAAACTTACTAGCGGGTACACGATAAGCAAGCTCGGATTTTGGGCGATCCATACCATCTTGGACAGGTTTAAAAAAGAATGGGTAGTTAATTGATATAGGTACAACTTTGTCGGTAAACATTTTTTTAGCATCAGCTCCTGATTTAGATAGTATTCCGTATCTACTATCACTTGCAAGAGTGGCTAAGTTAACTGTTTCTGCTGAAGACATGAAAGAAAATCCAGATCTTCTATTTTTAAGATAGCACATCCCGTAACATCTTTTATCAGCTTTGCAGGCTTCCCAGAAAATAAAGAACAGCCTATTTGCTTCTCTAAAATCAGCAGCTCCAACATCAATCTTGCTCCACTGTAAGTACATGTAATGAGTGCCCGTTATCCACGTTGGCTTGCCATCGTTAGTAAACCAAAAACCTTCTTCTCTTCTTCTAAATTCTTCGTCTATATAATCATGCCATTGATCTTTTTGATCTTCCGGGTAAGCACGCCAGTCAAATATGTTTTTTAAGCGCTCTAATTCTTTTGGCTGATCAAACTTAACCCATTTATCTTTAGGGTTCTTATACACATCCTTAGGCACCTTAGGTAGAGCGATCGCTAGGTTTTGTATTTCTATGATCTCTCCTATTTGACCGTTACGCGAGAGGACTATTAAGTCCTGTTCTTTATTGTAACCATACTTCCACTTCTTTCCTTTGTTCATCCTGGAAATAGTGGTTTTCTTTATAGGCTCAACCGTCTTAACTAAACTTTGCTTGTACATTATTTAGATCTACCTTCTGCGAATCCTTTAAAAGTTTTTTCCTCTGCCTTTTCAGGTGTTTTACCCTCAAGCAAGTTTTCTTCTTCTTCAATTCTGTTAAGTATTTCAAATGCGTCAAATATAGCTAGTTTTTTAGACGCTGCGGCATTCTTTAACTTATCGGCTGTTAAATCATCTTCAGAGTCTGTTACTATAGCTTCCTTTGCCACTTTAATTAGCTCTTCAACTGCTTTGTGCCCAGCTTGGATTATACTCTTCTTCGTTTCCTTGATGTTCATATTTGATTGTAATAAAATTAGATTTAACTCGATATAGTCTTTCGTTATCAACGATAAACTCGTATTCACTACTTGGACGAAATCCGACTAAGTCGTTTTTCTCAACTGTACCGTCAGAATACTTAACGATACCTTGTAGGGGTTTTTCAGATTCAATGTTAAATTGATCCGTAGCTTTTAAAGGCATTACAAAGCAATATCCCTTAGGGCAAATCCACTCCTCATCTCTTTTATATAAAAAGATTTGATCTTCACCTATAAAGTAAGTTGATTCATTAAAATAGCTTCTACTATTCTTCTCTATGCCTTTTACATTGTGCCATCGTCTAAAGACATTGTGGTGTATTAAAACAGTGTCACCAGCTATTATATCTGCGTGCCCAACTATTGGAGTGGATACTACTGTAGCTTCTCTATTGACATACTGATGGTTATATATCTCAGTATTTAAGATTAGCTCTCCACCATCTAGCGTTTTAGTGTTGTTGTATCTTTCTCCTTTTGGTGCTACAACAAAGTCGTAAACACTTTTCATTAGTATTGTAAGTTATACTCTACAGATACTGCCATGTTTTTATTAAAGTCTTTCCAAGGCAAAACATCTTTACCTTTTTTAATGTAAACAGAAAACTTATCTTTTTCCTCTATGATATCACATATAGTATGACCACCGTACACTTCTTGCCCCACGGCATAGTGCATAGCGTCATTCTTATAATCTTTACCGATAGATATTTTACGAATCAGCTTTGACATCGTCGTTGTATTTTATCTCTCCAGTTTGAATATTAATGTCATCAGTACCGTACTCTTTGTTTAAATCGTTTTGTACTACCATTAATTCATCTTGAATACCAGCTAGAGTGTGTAGATGGTTGTGCTTAAGCGCTTCTAATCTTCCTAGTTCAATGTAAAGGTTGTTTATTTTACCAACTACACTTTGTATTTTTTTTAATTCTTCATCTTTAACTTTCTCAGGTTTAATACCTTTAAGTTCTTTAATTTTTGCGTTTGTTCCTTTTGTTGCCATTTTATTTAATTTAAGTTAATTTAATTGTTATAGTTCTTCTGTCCAGGTTTCTTTAGCTAATTCAGTTTTTATTTCTGCGTGAATAAGTTCTGTCTTACCATTTAAAAAAGAGGGTTGATCTCCCTCGTATTTTACAAATGTTTTTGTTCCATCAAGATTGTATCTAAGAGTTTTAGTAGATGTTTGTAATACTTCACTAAAATTTATACTTGATACCTCGCTGCTATTTATTATTACGTATTTCATAAGTTACAATTAATTACCAAAACCATCAGCGGCCCAAGCCGAGTTATTATAAAGGATCCCATTATTACTATTACCAGATTTATCTTCTATAATTGTTCCGCCTCCTTCTTCCACAGGCCAATATCCAACAAGATTATTGCTTCCATCATAATTTCCACTATTAGCAGTTAAATCTATTAGCGTACCACTATTGTATGCAGCTGCAACTGCATTATCAGATAAAACATCATCCCAAATAGCAACCGTAGATATATGACCGTCCATATCATTACCTGCAGAACCATTAGAGCCCTCAGCACACGCAAATCGTATTCTATCAAAAACAAAAGAAGGAGTTATACTTCTCATGCCCAACGTTACGCCATGCTCATCGTTTGAAATGCCGCCCCCTTCTTTTAAACCTTGTCCTTTTTGAAATTTAATTCCATTTATAAAGATTTGCATTGCACCTGTTATTTCACTAGCAGTAACAAAAGCTCCATTGTTATTAGCTTGAGTGGGTGTAAAAACTTCTGTTGTATCCCAAGTACATGTTACTTGTATCCAGCCAGTATTTTGATTACCAGCAACCGATTCTACTTGTGACTCTGTATTTGAAAAAGAATCAGCTGCTATTAATCCAGCGTAGGAAAATAAATTAAAATCCCTGTTTTCTTTTCTAAATGTGCCATTATCATCATTATAAAATAGCCGTGCATTTGAACTAGTACTATCATTAAAACCATAAGTTTCTTTATCCCTAGAAGCTCCTGTTCCCCAATGTTCAGGATTGTTTTTAGCGTTGGTTTGTTGGTGGTATCTAGTTCCATCTTCAGTTGCTAAAATTTGAAAAAGTATTCCTTTTGTTCTTGGAACATTTGTAGAAAGATTAAAGGGTGCAAAAAGTTGAATAATATTTGAACTAGTTCCTGCTAAAACATCTGCCTCATTATACAGCTCTATAACTGATGAGGATCCTCCCATATCATCAAGGCGGAACCATACCGCTATCGTACCCTTCTGTTTATTGATAATATCGTTATTTAATATTATTTCTACAAAATCATCTGTACCATCAAAGTCTATAGATTGACCGTTTGATAACGTAAATAAGTCTGTTGAAGTAACAGCCGCTATGTTAGCTCCTAATCCTAGCATTAGTGTCCGAAGTAACAGATTACTGGAGCAGCAGAAGGACTAATTGTTGTCCACCTACCATATATAGTCAATCCTTTTGGAAACACTACACTCTCCATAGTTGAACCACCAGCCCCGTGTTGCTCGTCAAGGAAATATAATGTGTTACTACTATCTATACTACTAACGTCAACCGCTACAACACCACCGTCTGGAGCGCCCAGCGTTAAAGTAGTTCCATATGTACCGCCAGTAAGGCTTTCCACCACTACTCCCTGGGCGTTTGGCCCTTGGTATATAGGTGTTAAATGCCCAGCTCCAGTATCAACCGTCATACCAGCATCAATAGTATCACCATCATCACCAATAATTACATATTGCCCTTTTTTTATTTTAGCGTTGCCCGCTACATCTGCAATTGTAACTACGTTACCAGAAACACTAGCGGCCGCAGCCTCATGCACACCTATGTAATTAGCAGCTGAAGCCTCAGTATCGTCTGTACCTGGAAACTGAGGACCCATAGCGTCTAAAGTCTCGGTAATCATACTAGTTGGTGTATTGTCAGCTAAAAACTGAACAGCTACTATTACACAGCCTTTAGGCGGAAAAACCGGTTTGTTTAAGTTTGTAAATACACTCCCTAATTGTCCAAAGCCATAAGCGACTTCTGTTGAGTTTTGTCCCATTGTTTTATTTTTTTACTTTTTCTAATGATCTACCGCCAAAATAGGCACCGATCACAGTTATTAATACTAATTGTAATAAGTCCACCCATGAAGCTTTAACCTCAAAAGCAATTACACCGGCATCGATAAAAACTAACAGTATCGTAGATACTACTAGAAATATTAAAACTAGTGGTCTTATATTTTTACTTAGCCATGAATCGGAAGCCATATCCATTTTCCAACGCTCAGTTACTTGTTTTTGCATTTCTGCTTCATAGCTCGCTACAAGTTCTTTAATCTTTAGCTCAGCCGCTAGCTTTTCATCTTTAGATGTATGTAGATTATCTATAACTCCACCTACGCTTTCTACAAGTTTAGCTGCTCCACCAGAAAGTAATTTAGTTAGAATACTCATTACTTTTGTTTTTTCTTATTCTTATTGATCTGTATTTCCATGTGACCATCAAAGTTATTATCTTTAGCATTAGACATGTTTTCTACAATCTGCTCTTCTTTCTCGTTATAAGTAGACTTGCTCTTTTGAGCTACAGGACCAACTGGTGTTTTAGTTAAATAATCTGTAGACTTAACCTCTGATTCATTTTGATCTTTCAAAAACGTATCGTCTTTTTTATTATTTTTGTCATTCTTCTTCTTATCGGTTCCCTCGCCGAACGACATTGGTTTTTGCTTGTATGGCATAATTTTATTATTTATTTATTAAGATCTTTTCCAGAAACCGTAGTTGATCTGTACGTCAGCTCCTCCTTTTACTACTTTTAAACCCATATCACCACCAGAACCAGCAGAACCGTCCCCAACGTTTAATGGAAAAAATGTGAATTCGCCTGGATGTAATCTTATTTTCATACCAGCAGTTGCATCAACATCCCCTAATAATATAAAATCATTTCCTACGCTTGCCGCTGTAGTACCATTTGATGCCAGTACACCGGTGTGTTTTATATATACGTAGTAACTATCCGTGCCTTCCGGTATAATAATTCCTACCCCATTTCCAATGTTGTCGTTAGTATTCATTCTTGAGATATCCGTCATTGGAGCTGATACCGCTAAGGTATCTGTAACAGATAAATTTAACGGTTGACCAGCAAAGATATCAGTGCTAGCAAGCGTAAGTGTTGGTGTTAATGTTGCCATGTTTTTTGTTTATTTATTTATTAATTTATGCTGCTGCTTCTTGATATATTCTAACTTCTAACACAGGTGATCCTGAAGCTGTTATACACGCTAAACTTACATCTTGATCTGTAGTTGTAGCGTCAGTAGCTATCCAAGGAAAGAAAGCAAATTCTCCAGGTCCTAGCTTCATATATTCGTCTGTGTTGTATGTTAAATCCGTTGTAATTGTTCCACCGTCAGCGACTGCTGATAGCTCAAATTCAGTTGCGTTTGTTATTGATGCAATAGTTTGCCCATCGTTAACTCCAGTTACCGATCCGCTTGAAACCGTCATACCTCTTGAAAGTTTACGTGTAGAAGCTACAGTTACTGTTGCGTCATTTGTTAAATCTGCACTAATAACCGAAGGAGCTTCGATTGTAATAATTTCAGCTGTGACTGTACTGTGATTTTTTAAATACACATATGATTTGCTGTAATTAGCAGCTGTAGCAAACACTACACCTGCAGATGTTGCTACTACTTGTTTTGTTGTAACCTGTCCAAGAACCGTAAGAGTGTCTGTTACTGATAAGTTCAAGACATCTCCATTCATATCTGAAGATGCTAAAGTTAATGTTGGTGTTAATGTTGCCATTTTTGTTTAATTTGTTTAATTGTTATTTATTACCGTTGTTTGCTTCAAGTTCCCAAGGAAACTCCATGCTACCAGCTTGGATCCATTTTCCATCGTACTTAATCATATCCACACCGTTTCTATCTTGCCTTGCGTACGTTTCACCATTATATTTTATATAATCATCTTCGTATTTTAATTTACCGATCTTCATATCAGTTGCGTGTCTCATCTCATGAGTCAACACTTCCCTCTCTTCTTTACTACCAGGCTCAACGTTATTACTAAGATAAATACTTCCATCCATATTAGCCTCACCCATTATTCCCTCGCCTAGATCCTTCCTGAAAACAGGCACACCAGGTATAGATACATTATCTTTATTGAAGCTCATCTTATTCTTGATCTCTCCATTAGACATTTGTATCCCTCTTTCTTTCCCCAGTTTAAATGCCATAGTTATCTATCTTTATCTTTTATCATATCATCTATAGATTTATTAAAAACCTTATCAGTATATGTTGTATTGTTATAGAAAACACTTCTTTCGGAAGT